>Ga0183098_10226_pt1 | contig 173439 bp, 134 predicted proteins | sample BioMet9_FD_128884 | JGI IMG/M metagenome (GOLD analysis project Ga0183098, IMG submission 128884) | Microbial communities from bioreactor (seeded with sewage sludge) at Lawrence Berkeley National Lab, California, USA - Biofuel... | ecosystem: Engineered > Bioreactor > Anaerobic > Unclassified ...
AGGACATGGCTTCGACCAGCGGGTTGTCGTCATTGACGGGCATGGCCGTGTCCAGAAAGGTCAGGACCTGGTCCAGCTTGGGGTCGATGGTGTCGGTGCCGCGGGTGTTGAAGAAGCATTTGTGGGTCTCATCGCCCAGGTCCAGAGTCGGGTCGTCAATGCAGCGGTTTTCGAAATGGTAGACGTGGCGGCCCTTATTAAAAGGGTCAAAGGTGCAGATGAAGATGACGTAACTCGTGTTGAGTTTGTCGTACAGTTCACCTTTTTCGATGAGATTTAAGTCGATCATCCCCTGATAGTAGCGGCTACGCTTTGGCAGGTAACTCTGGGGCGATGTCTGCATTTCGATGTTGTACACCGTGTCCTTGTCATCCTTGACGTACACGTCCAGCCGGACGCTTTTGGCATCCATGGCGATGTCGATGGACTTCTGCTCCTCCGGATATTCGATCCGGTCAATGTCGAAGCCCAGCAGTGTTTCAACCAGTCCCTTGCAGATGGCTTTGTTGCGCATCATCTTGGAAAACATAAAGTCATCGCTGGGTGTCAGGCTTTGCCAACGTTCCTGTATGGATTGTGGTATTTTCATAGGCGTTCCAGTTATCCTTATTTTGATGCCTTTATTATACCAGCTTTCTTCCAAAAACACCAGATGGGAAAGCCAAGGTTAAGGCAGCACCCTCCTCGGCGCCCTAGCTTGCTGGTGGAAGAACCAGAATTGGACGGAGGAAGCCGTCCGGGCTCAGGGATATAAGAATCAGCTGACCTACCAGAACACAGCGGACAATTAGAAAAACAAATCCGGGCAATGCCATCAAAGAATGAATAACTGCGTATCATTGTGAAATTACAGCCAGAAAAAATCCCCATACCCGCAGCCTATAAAAGGGCGGGTATGAGGATTGGTTGGTCCGATCAGTGTTTTTTAAGGATTCGCTGGACTTCCGCAATGCGGTCCATGGGGATGCCGGTGTAGAGGAAGATGTCGTCCGTCTTTAACCCCTGACCCAGCATACGGGTGATGATTTCCAGTTGTTCTTTGGCTTTACCGTTGGCTTCACCTTGCTGCATTCCCTGTTGCATCCCCTGTTGCATTCCCTGTTGCATCCCCTGCTGCATTCCTTGTTGCACCCCTTGCTGTATCCCCTGTTGGACCCCTTGCAGGATGCCTTGTTCAACACCCTGTTGGTATTTCTCTTTATCACGTAAATACAGATTCATAAACTCCGCCTCCCATTCGGTATTGGATTTGATGCGCGCCAGTTCAGAGGACATGGCTTCAACCAGAGGGTTGTCGTCATTGACGGGCATGGCCGTGTCCAGAAAGGTCAGGACCTGGTCCAGTTTAGGGTCGATGGCGTCGGTGCCGCGGGTGTTGAAGAAGCATTTGTGGGTCTCATCGCCCAGGGCCAAAGCCGGGTCGTCGATACAGCGATTTTCAAAGTGATAGACGTGACGGCCATTATTAAAAGGATCAAAGGTGCAGATGAAGATGACGTAGCTCGTGTTGAGCTTGTCGTACAGTTCACCCTTTTCGATGAGATTCAAGTCGATCATGCCCTGATAGTAGCGGCTGCGCTTTGGCAGGTAACTCTGGGGCGATGTCTGCATTTCGATGTTATACACCGTGTCCTTGTCATCCTTGACGTACACATCCAGCCGGACGCTTTTGGCATCCATGGCGATGTCGATGGACTTCTGCTCCTCCGGATATTCAATCCGGTCGATGTCGAAGCCAAGCAGTGTTTCCACCAGTCCCTTGCAGATGGCTTTGTTGCGCATCATCTTGGAAAACACAAAGTCATCGCTGGGTGTCAGGTTTTGCCAGCGTTCTTGTATGGATTGTGGTATCTTCATAGGCATTTCAGTTATCCTTATTTTGATGCCTTTATTATACCAGCTTTCCCCCAAAAACACCAGATGGAAAAGCCAAGGTTAAGGCAGCACCCTCCACAGTGCCCTGGCCTGCTGGTGGAAAAACCAGAACTGGACGGAGGAAGCCGTCCGAGCCCAGGGATATAAGAATCGGCTGATCCACCAAAATACGGCAGACAACTAGAAAATCAAATTCGGGCAACGCCATTTAAGAATGAAAAACTGCGTATCCTAGTGAAATTACGGCCAGAAAAAATCCCCATACCTGCAGCCTATAAAAGGGCGGGTGTGGGGATTGGTTGCTCCAATCAGTGTTTTTTAAGGATTCGCTGGACTTCCGCAATGCGGTCCATGGGGATGCCGGTGTAGAGGAAGATATCGTCCGTCTTTAATCCCTGACCCAGCATCCGGGTGATGATTTGAGATTCTTTATTCAGTTCACCTTTAGCTTCGCCTTGCTGCATTCCCTGTTGCATCCCCTGCTGCATTCCCTGTTGCACCCCTTGCAGGATGCCTTGCTCAACACCCTGTTGGTATTTCTCTTTATCACGTAAATACAGATTCATAAACTCCGCCTCCCATTCGGTATTGGATTTGATGCGCGCCAGCTCAGAAGACATGGCCGCAACCAGCGGGTTGTCCTCATTGACAGGCATGGCCGTGTCCAGAAAGGTCAGGACCTGGTCCAGCTTTGGGTCGATGGCGTCGGTACCGCGGGTGTTAAAGAAGCACTTGTGGGTTTCATCGCCCAAGGCCAGAGCCGGGTCGTCAATGCAGCGGTTCTCGAAATGGTAGACATGGCGGCCCTTATTAAAAGGATCAAAGGTGCAGATGAAGATGACGTAGCTCGTGTTGAGCTTGTCGTACAATTCACCCTTTTCGATGAGATTCAAGTCAATCATGCCCTGATAGTAGCGGCTGCGTTTTGGCAGGTAACTCTGGGGCGATGTCTGCATCTCGATGTTGTACACTGTGTCCTTGTCATCCTTGACGTACACGTCCAGCCGGACGCTTTTGGCGTCCATGGCGATATCAATGGACTTCTGCTCCTCCGGATACTCAATCCGGTTAATGTCGAAGCCAAGCAGTGTTTCCACCAGTCCCTTGCAGATGGCTTTGTTGCGCATCATCTTGGAAAATACAAAGTCATCGCTTGGTGTCAGGCTTTGCCAGCGTTCCTGTATGGATTGAGGTATCTTTGTTGCCACGGGCATCTATCCTCCGGTCATGTCATTTAGTATATTCATTATACCAGCTTTCCCCCAAAAACACCAGATAGGAAAGCCAAGGTTAAGGCAGCACCCTCCTCAGCGCCCTGGCCTGCTGGTGGAAGAACCAGAACTGGACGGAGGAAGCCGTCAGGGCTCAGGGATATAAGAATCAACTGACCCACCAAAAGGTAGGGGAAGGCTAACAAGCAAAGACTTTGGATAGTGGCATTAAGGCCTGATGAAACTGATCATCATTGTGAAAGTGCAGGCAGAAAAAATCCCCATACCGACAGTATATAAAACTGCAGGTATGGGGAGGAATCATCCGATCAGTGTTTTTTAAGGCTTTGCTGGACTTCCGCAATGCGGTCCATGGGGATGCCGGTGTAGAGGAAGATGTCGTCCGTCTTTAACCCCTGCCCCAGCATACGGGTGATGATTTCCAGTTGTTCTTTGGCTTTACCGTTGGCTTCACCTTGCTGCATTCCCTGCTGCATCCCCTGTTGAAGCCCTCGCAGGATGCCTTGTTCAACGCCTTGTTGGTATTTTTCTTTATCACGTAAATACAGATTCATAAACTCCGCCTCCCATTCGGTATTGGATTTGATGCGCGCCAGTTCAGAGGACATGGCTTCAACCAAAGGGTTGTCGTCATTGACGGGCATGGCTGTGTCCAGAAAGGTCAGGACCTGGTCCAGCTTGGGGTCGATGATGTCAGTACCACGGGTGTTGAAGAAGCATTTGTGGGTCTCATCGCCCAGGACCAAAGCCGTGTCGTCAATGCAGCGATTTTCAAAGTGATAGACGTGACGGCCTTTGTTAAAGGGATCAAAAGTGCAGATGAAGATGACGTAGCTCGTATTGAGTTTGTCATACAATTCACCCTTTTCGATGAGATTCAAGTCGATCATGCCTTGATAGTAGCGGCTGCGCTTTGGCAGGTAACTCTGAGGCGATGTCTGCATCTCGATGTTGTACACCGTGTCCTTGTCATCCTTGACGTACACATCCAGCCGGACGCTTTTGGCGTCCATGGCGATATCAATGGACTTCTGCTCCTCCGGATACTCAATCCGGTCAATGTCGAAGCCCAGCAGTGTTTCCACCAGTCCCTTGCAGATGGCTTTGTTGCGCATCATCTTGGAAAATACAAAGTCATCGCTTGGGGTCAAACTGAGCCAACGTTCTTGTATGGATTGTGGTATTTTCATAGGCGTTCCAGTTATCCTTATTTTGATGCCTTTATTATACCAGCTTTCCCCCAAAAACACCAGCCGGGAAAGCCAAGGTTAAGGCAACCCCACACAAGCGCCGACCCCCTTTGCCCAGAGCCTTACAATTTCCCCAAACAGAATCAACGCATCACCACGGTCTCAAATACACAACCCGATGACCGCGCCACGGCCATTGCCGCCCCTCCGATTCGTAAAACCCATCCCGTCAATCCTGCCAGTTTGGCGGCCAACCATATCGTGTTATGCTTATATTTATGTGTGACAAGCACATTATTTATGTTATAATAGCGCATATGAAACCAAGGGGGACAACATGAAATATTTTCAAATAGGGATTGTCGGCGTCGCTGTTCTTCTGATTCCACTCACCAGCAACCAGCATGACACCAGCCGGGACTGGCGGAGCCTCCGCGCGACCATGATCGCCACCATTTGCGATCTGCTCACAGAAATGATGTGCTGGATCGTGGACGGACAGACCTACCCGGGGGCCATGGCCATCAACACGTTCTTCGCCTACTGGACCATTGTCTTCCAATCCCTGGTCGCGGTGCTCTGGTTTTCCTATGTGCTCCAGCTGCTGGATTGGGAGGTACCCCATAAGTACAGGCGCCTGATTTACCTCCCCTTTATCTACAACATGGTCGACCTCGCCCTCAATCCGTTCACCAACGCCCGGTTCATCATCACGGCGGCCAATCGCTATACCCTGGGGCTCCTGGCCCCGCTGGATATCGCCGTCACCTCCATCTACGTCCTGTCGGCGACATTCATGGCCTTCATCAAGCTGAAGCACGCCGTCAACGCCTACGAAAAGCACAGCTGCTACGTCATCATCGCCTCCATCATTCTGCCCATCATCGGCATGACCCTCCAATGGGTCTTCGACGGATCCTACCTGCTCCTCATCTTTTTTGCCATCGGCCTGCTGTGCATCTTCATCAACATCCAGAATAACCACATCACCATGGACAACCTGACGGGGATTTACAACCGCGCCTATCTGCTCGTCCAATACGACCGGCTGATCAAGCGGGTCCGGCCGGGGAGCGCCATGTTCATGCTCGTCATCGATGTGAATGAATTTAAAAAGGTCAACGATACCCTGGGGCATCTGGCGGGGGATCACGCCCTCATGGAGATTGCCGGAGTGCTCAGGGAAACCTGCGTCGACGGCAACGGCCTGCCGGCCAGGATCGGCGGGGATGAGAATTCTGCGTCATCTATGAGAACATCGACAAGGGGCAGCTTGACGCCCACATCGACGAAATCAACGAAAGCCTGGCCGCGTACAACGAAAGCGGAGCCTTCCCCATTCCCCTGTCGGTCAGCATCGGCTACGCGGAATGCAGGAGCGGCCACGCCTCCTTCGATAAGGATATGCGGGAGGCCGACCGGATGATGTACGCCAACAAAGAGGAGCAAAAGAAGAAAAACCGCAGGGAAGCGGTCCCAGGGGATGGCCCTGGAACGAGCCACCCGGATCTTTAAAGCCCCCGGCGGCGATGATTCCCCCGGCTGCCGGATCGACCGGCGGGGGAGGGAGTACAGCGATGCCGATGGCCTGTCCGGCCCAACCGGTCCCACCGGCAATCTGTTTCCCTCTGCCCCTAATCAATCTCATCGGCAATTTGTTTTCTTTCGCCCCTAATCAATCTCATCGGCAATTTGTCTCCCTCCGCCGCTAATCAATCTCATCGGCAATTTGTTACCCGCTGCCGCTAATCAATCTCACCGGCAGTCTGTCTTCCTTCGCCGCCAACCGTCCCCCTTCATCATCCCCGCCAGACCGGCGGCCCCATCACGCCATCGACAAATGCCACCCAAGATTGGCCGTCCTCCCTTTAATTTCCCCAAAATTCCAATTTTTTGCCTTTGCCCCGGGACAAGCCCGCCAATCTGTGTTATAATGGCATTATTGAAAACTGTTGCAAAATCGAATGAGATTCGGTTGAGCGCGCCAATTTAAAGGAGGCAGAAACATGAAAATAGCGATGGCCAATGATCACGCGGGGACAGCACTGAAAGAGGAAATCAAGAAATACCTGGAAGCCGACGGCAACGAGGTGGTGGATTTCGGAACCTACGATGAGGAATCCTGCGACCTGTCGGATTTCGTGTACCCGGCGGCCCTGGCCGTGGGCAAGGGAGACTGCGACGGCGGCGTCTTCGTGGACGGCGTGGGCTACGGCAGCGCCATGATCGCCAACAAAGTCAACGGGGTATACGCAGCGGTATGCCAGGACCCCTTCTGCGCCGCCCTGGCCCGTCAGCATAACAACGCCAACGTCCTGTGCATCGGCGGCAAAATCATCGGCAGCGCCATCGCCATGGAAATCGTCAAGACCTTCATGCACACCGATCCCCTCACCGCCGACAAATACAGCCGCCGCCGCGACAAAGTCGCCGTCATCAACGACGAACTGTGCGTACCCGTCAAGTAAGATTTAAATAAAAATTAAAATTGTCATCTAAGATTGACAAAGACCCCATTCATTTCGTATACTATACGAAAATCTCTTTGCACTGCATTACATTCCCAAACCGGGATGCGAGATCAACAGTACAAACTGAGCAGGCCATCGCGATTGGCTTTGGCGCCCCGATAGGGGCAGCCAAAGTCATAGTGGCCTCGAAGTGAGCGAAAGCGAACAGGCCACGGTAACCGATGGCCCGCATTCTTTGCTTTTTTCATCCGACAAGGATGAAAAGAAAAAAGCAAAGAATGTGTTCCTTTTAAAAAAAGGTTGGGTAAGCTTTGGCGCCCCGATAGGGGCAGCCAAAGTCATAGTGGCCTCGAAGTGAGCGAAAGCGAACAGGCCACGGTAACCCAATTCGCTTTTTTCATACTTACATCACTTTGGGGCATGGGGCCGGGCCGCTTTCCAGGCGGCAGCGGATGAATCATACATCTGCGGGACAGTGTAATGTTTCCGCAGGTGTTTTTATTTTACCCTGAGGACACAGACGTCTCAAATGAAGTGCCATAGGAGGAAACCACACCATCCCCCAGCACCGCCATTCTGAACCACCCCGGCCAGACACATCTGGACTTTCAATCGGGGCTTTCGGGATGCCGGCGCTGGACCCGGATGGAAAAAGGAGGATTCTTTTATGACAGACAACGGCCAATGGAAAGGCCTGACCGCGGCGGAAGCCCGGGACAGGCAGGCGCGCTTCGGCAAAAACGAGCTGACGCCCCAGAAGAAGGAAAACTTCTTCCTCAAGGTGCTCCACATCATCGCGGAGCCCATGTTCCTTTTGCTCATCGTGGCGGCGGTGATCTACTTCATCCTGGGCGAGCCACGGGACGGCGCCATCATGCTCATCTTCGTGGTGGGCATCATCACCATCGACGTGGTCCAGGAGTGGAAGACGGACCAGACCCTCAATGCCCTCAAGGATTTGTCGGCCCCTCACATCACGGTGATCCGGGACGGCACGGCCCAGGAAATCCCCAGCGCCAACCTGGTCCCCGGGGACCTGATGATGATCTGCGAGGGGGTGAAGATCCCCGCCGACGGCGTGGTCCGGGCCTGCGCGGATTTAAGGGTGGACGAATCCTCCCTCACCGGCGAAGCCGAGGGGGTGTGGAAGACGGCCGCCGATGATGGCGCTGCGGCAGCAGACGGTGCGGCAATTTCAGCTGCCGCCGTCTCAGTTACATCCGCCGCCTCGTCAGCAGACAGCGCTTCAACTTTGGCAGACAACGCCCCAGCCTCATCCGCCGCTTCAGCAATAGATGGCGCGGCAATTTTGGCGGACGACACCCCAGCCACATTCGCTGCCTCGGCAGCAAACGGCGTTTCAGCTTCAGCTGCCACCACCCCAGGCACATCCGCCGCCCCGCCAGCAGACGGCGCTTCAGCTTTAGCATTTACCGCCACATCCGCCGTTCCGGCAGCAAACAGCGCCTCAACTTTGGCATCCACCGCCCCATCAACATCCGCCATCACCCCATCCGCCACCGACCCCTGGCGCCGGGACTACTGCTACGCCGGCACCCTGGTCACCCAGGGCACGGGCACCATCCAGGTGGACAAGATTGGCGCCGCCACGGAGTACGGCAAAATCGGCCTGGGCGTGGCCAGCGCACCCCAGGAGGACACCCCCCTCCAGAAACAGACCCGCCGCCTGGTCAAAACCTGCGCCATCATCGCTGGGGTGCTGTTCCTGCTGGTCGGCCTCTTCACCTGGGTCAATCTGCCCGACCACGCCTTCCAGGCCCGGCTCACCGAAAGCGTCCTTTCCGGCGTCACCTTGGCCATGGCCATGATCCCCGAGGAATTCCCGGTGATCCTCACCGTCTTCCTGTCCATGGGAGCCTGGCGCCTGGCCAAAAAACACTCCCTGGTCCGCCGCCTGCCCAGCGTGGAAACCCTGGGGGCGGTGTCCGTGCTCTGCGTGGACAAAACCGGCACCATCACCATGAACCGCATGACCGTCCAGCAGACCTGGACCCCCGGGGCCACCCCGGAAGCCGAAGCCGACCTCATCCGGACCATGGGCCTGGGCTGCGAAACCGACACCTACGACCCCATGGAGAAGGCGATGCTCACCCATTGCGAAAAGAACGGCATCACCCGGGACGACCTCTTTGGCGGCACCCTGGTCCAGGAATACGCCTTCACCGACGCCCTGAAAATGATGGGCCACGTGTGGCAGCGGGACGACGGTCTGGTCATCGCCGCCAAGGGCAGCCCCGAGCGCATCCTCACCCTCTGCGGCCTGGACCCGGAACACCAGAAGGAAGCGGAAGCCCACATCGCCGACCTGTCCGGCCAGGGCCTGCGGGTCATCGCCGTGGCCGCCGCCCATCCCGCCGACGCGGCCTCGGTCCCCGAAGCCATCACCGACTGCCATCTCACCCTCCTGGGCCTGGTGGGCCTGGCCGACCCGCCCCGGGAAGGGGTGGACCGGGACATCGCCCGGTGCAGCAAGGCCGGGATCCGGGTGGTCATGATCACCGGGGACAACGGCGTCACCGCCTCGGCCATCGCCGGTAAAATCGGCATCCCCCACAGCGGCCACGTCATCACCGGGGACCAGCTGGACGCCATGGACGACGACGCCCTGGGCCAGGCGGTGCGGGACGTGTCCATCTTCTCCCGGGTGGTGCCGGAGCACAAAATGCGCATCGTCCGGGCCTTCCAGCAAAACGGGGAGATCGTCGCCATGACCGGCGACGGGGTCAACGACGCCCCGGCCCTCAAGTACGCCGACATCGGCATCGCCATGGGCAAGCGGGGCAGCGAGGTTTCCCGGGAGGCGGCGGACCTCATATTGATGGACGACAACTTCAGCACCATCGTGGAGACCGTGGGGGACGGCCGGCGGATTTACGACAACATCCGCAAGGCTGTGGGCTACGTATTCACCATCCACATCCCCATCGCCTTCGCCTCCCTGCTGGCCCCCATCCTCGGGGTGGCCCCGGCGTCCCTGCTGCTGCTCCCCCTCCATGTGGTGCTCCTGGAAATCCTCATCGACCCCACCTGCTCCATCGTTCTGGAACGCCAGCCGGCGGAGGAGGACATCATGGAGCGGCCCCCCCGCAATCCAAAAGAGACCCTGCTCTCCGGCGGCCTGCTGGCCCGGAGCGTGGCCCAGGGCCTGGCGGTGTTCGCCGCATCCTTTGGGGCCTACTACACCACCCTCATGGCCCAGCCCGACGCCGCCCCGGCGGCCCGGGCCATGGGCCTGACCATCATCATGGTGGCCAATTTGTTCCTGGTCCAGGTCAACAGCTCGGACCGGGAGTTCGCCATCCACTCGGCCAAACGGCTGTGCCATGACAAGGTGATGTGGGCCATCAACCTGGGGACCCTGGCCCTCATCGGTGTGATTTTGTACTCGCCCCTGTCGGGATTTTTGAAGCTGGCCCCCCTGTCGCCGGGGCAGCTGGCGGCTGCGGTGGGCCTGGCGGCCGTGTCCGTGCTGTGGGTGGAAATCCTCAAGGCTGTCCAGAACCGGCGGCGCAGCCGCGGATGACGGCCATCATCTCCCGGGCGGCCCGGGTCAGAAATTTGTTTTGATGAACGATCAGATAATAGGTGCGGTCGAAGGCGCCGTCGGCGAGAGCCACGGCAGCCAGGCCGCCCTTTTTGATTTCCTCCCGGACCACCGCCTCGGGGAGGATGGCGTATCCCAGCCCCGCCCGGGCCATGTGGATCAGGGCCAGGGTGCTCACGCTCTCCAGCACCGGGCGAACCACCAGCCCCCGCTGGCCGAAGATCCGGTCCACGGTGGTCCGGCTGCCGCTGCCCGTTTCCCGCAGGAGCAGGGGTTTGGCAGCCAGCTCTTCCAGGGTGATGGCCGCCGCCGGGGTTCCCGGGGCGCCGACCATTGCCGGGGTTCCCGTAGCGCCAACTGTAGCCGGGGTTCCCGGGGCACAGACCGCCGCCGGAGTTTCCGGAGCATCGGTCACCGCCATGGCCTCCGGAGCGCAGACCACCGCCATGGCTTCCCGGTAGATGGGCTCCGAAGCGCACCCCGGCAGGGCCGAGGGCTCGTCGATGACGGCGAAGTCGATGCGGTTGTGCAGGAGCATCTCCTCGATGGCGGCGGAGTTCTCCACCACCACCCGGGCCTGGACGGCAGGCTGGGCGGCCCGGGCTCCGGCCATGAAATCCCCAAGCCGGGTTTCCCCCACGGTGACGTTGACGCCGAACCGGCACTCGGTGGCGTAATCCTCGTCCCGGATCACCCGGACGGACTCGTCGAACTGGGAGAGCACCGTCCCCACGTACTGGAGCAGGGCTTCCCCGGAGGGGGAGATGTAGATCCGGCGGTTCATGCGCTCGAAGAGCCGGGTGCCGTAAAAGGCCTCCAGCTCCTTGATGGCGATGCTCACCGCCGGCTGGGAAATCCCCAGGCGCTGGGCCGCCGCGGTGAGGCTGCCCTCTTGGCAGACGGTGTTGAAAATCTGGAAATGGCGTAAAGTCATGGCGGCTCCTTTCATTGAAGCGTGTTCGTCCAATCTTTCCTTTAATATATTAATACAGATCATCCCAAGGATTCTTCTGGCGATGCATCTATAAGTAATCCCTTATGGTTTGTATTTTATTATTTGAATTGATTTATGTCAAGAAAAGTTTTAAACTGGAGGGAGAATGCAATCAGGCTGTTTATTATTATATAGAAAATAATGAGCACACGATGAAAGGATGGAAAATAATGAAGGAAGACAAAACCGCCGGGGCCCCCGGGACGCCGGCGGATAAAAAACGGCTGCTGGTCCGGCTCTTTTTCTCCATGATGCTCCTCAGTGCCTTCACCTTTGGGGGCGGCTACGTGATCATCTCCATGATGCGCAAGAAATTCGTCAACGAGTATCACTGGATCGAGGAGAAGGAAATGCTGGACATCATCGCCATCGCCCAGTCGGCGCCGGGGCCCATCGCCATCAACGGCGCCATCGCCGTGGGGTGGAAGCTGGCGGGGTACGCCGGCATCGTCACCGCGGTGGCCGCCACGGTGATCCCGCCCTTCGCCATCATGATCCCCTGCGCCATCTTCTACAACCTGCTCCGGGCCAACGTCTACATCGGCTGGCTCCTGGACGGCATGAAGATCGGCGTGGGGGCCCTCATCGCCGCCGTCACCCTGGAGATGATGGGGGGCCTGTTCAAGGAGGGGGACAAAGTCCGGTCGGCGGTGATCCTCACTGCGGCCTTCGTCCTCAATTATGTACTGAACGTTTCGGTGATCTGGATCGTCCTGGCCTGCATTCTCTACGGCATCGCCGTGGTGGCCTGGGGCCGGCGGAAGGCCGGGGGAGGTGGGGTATGACCCGCCGCCGTCCATCCGGATCATCCCAGTCTGCGCCGCGCCGGAATGGCGCTCCCACAGGAGGTGCGCGATGATTTACCTTCAATTATTATGGTCCTTCTTCCAGATTGGCGCCCTGAGCTTCGGCGGGGGCTACGCCGCCATGCCCCTGATCCAGAACCAGGTGGTCACCCTCCACGGCTGGCTGTCCATGGCGGAATTCCAGGACCTGATCACCCTGTCCCAGATGACTCCCGGGCCCATCGCCATCGACGCCGCCCCCTACGTGGGTTGGAAGCTGGCGGGGATGGGAGGCGCCGTGGTGGCCACCGTGGGCTGCGTCCTGCCCTCCTGCCTGATCATGACTGTGCTCATCCGCCTGTACTACAAGTACCGGAAGCTGGACGCCATCCAGACCGTCCTGAACATCCTGCGCCCCGCCGTCATCGCCCTCATCGCCGCCGCCGGGGTCACCATCATCGTCAGCGTCTTCTGGCCCCAGGCCCTGACCCTGGCCGCCACCCACTGGCCCTCGGTGATCCTCTTCGCCATCTGCCTGGCCCTGATGCTGAAGACCAAAATCGACCCCATCCTCGCCATGGCCCTGGCCGGTGTGGCCAACGTGGCGCTGCATCTGTTGGGGATTTGAATGGAAATCAGGCGGAATGGAAACACGAAATTAGACGGAATGAAAACCCGAAATTAGACGGAATGAAAACTCAAAATCAGACGGAATGAAATTGCAAAATCAAGCGGAATAAAATCGATGAAGGAGCCGCGGGACTTTTGAAGATAAAAAAGGAAATCGAGGATGAAAAGGGTCAGCCCCCCAAAATCTGCTGCGTCATTTGCGGGCTGTCCAATGCAGCCTATCAAAGACCGGATGGCGTCTATGTCGTCCCCATCACGGCTTTAAGGAATTAACAAAATCTCCGCACAAAAAACACGAAGGAATCCGTCCGCACCCACACAAAAAGCGCGGAGGAACCAGCCAACCCTGGTTCCCCCGCGCTTATTTCATTTCACCGCCCATCAATTCAGGGGGTTGGACAATTTCGCCGCGTTTTCCGCCTTGACCGCGTCGAATTCCGCCACCACCGCCGGGTCCGCCGAACCCGTGAGCTTGCTCACCAGGAACATGGCGAGGATGGCCACGATGAAGGCCGGCAGCAGCTCGTAGATCGCGAAGATGCCCCCGAGCTTGGCGATGCCGTACTTCCACAAAAAGATCATCACCCCGCCGGAAAGCATGCCGGCGATGACCCCCTGGCGGTTGACACCCCGCCAGAACAGGGACGCCAGGACCACCGGCCCGAAGGTGGCGCCGAAGCCCGCCCAGGCGAAGGACACGATTTCGAACACCGAGCTGTCCGGGTTCCGGGCAATGACGATGCCGATGACCGCGATGGCGATTACCGTCCACCGGGCCGCCCGCATGGAATTCTTTTCGCTCAGGGTCTTGCCGAAGAACTCCGTCACGATGTTCTGGGAGAAGCTGGAAGCCGCCGCCAGAAGCTGGGAATCCGAGGTGGACATGGTCGCCGCCAGGATGCCGGCCAGGATCACCCCGGCGCAGATGGCCGGGAAGGCCCCGAAGGTCGACAGCAGGTGGGAAGCCCGGACGATGATGGTTTCCGAGGCGCTGCCCGTGAGCACCGGGATGGCCCCGGCCTTGGACATGCTGTAGCCGATGATCCCGATGAACACCGCGATCCCCATGGAGATCACCGCCCAAACCGAAGCCACCCGCCGGGAGATCTTCAGCTTGTCCTCATCCTTGATGGCCATGAACCGCAGCAGGATGTGGGGCATGCCGAAGTAGCCCAGGCCCCAGGCCGCCGTGGAGATGATGTTCACAAAATCGTAGGGCGTAGCCGTCTTGGCCACCGGATCGTAGCTCTGGGTCAGGCTCAGGTACCCGGGAAGGGCCCGGGCGTTGGCCATGATGACATCCATGCCCCCGGCGATGTTCACCCCGAAGGCCAGGATGATGAACAGGGCGATGGTCATGATGATGCTCTGGATCAGGTCCGTGGTGCTGGCCGCCAGGAAGCCCCCCATGGTGCAGTAGGCGATGATGACCGCCGCGGACACGATCATCGCCATGGTGTAATCCACGCCGAAGATGCTGGAGAACAGCTTGCCGCAGGCCGCGAACCCTGACGCCGTGTAGGGGATGAAGAACACGATGATGATCACCGCGGAAATCAGGGTGATGACGTGCTTTTCGTCGCCGAAGCGCCGGGCGAAGAAGTCCGGCAGGGTGAAGGCATCGTAGCTCTTGGAGTACAGGCGGATGCGCTTGGCCACGATGAGCCAGTTGATGTAGGTGCCCGCCGCCAGGCCGATGGCCGTCCAGGACGCGCTGGCCATGCCGCTCAGGTAAGCCACGCCGGGGAGCCCCATGAGCAGCCAGCTGCTCATGTCCGAGGCCTCGGCGCTCATGGCCGTTACCAGGGGACCGAGCTGGCGCCCGCCCAGGTAGAAGTCGTCCACGCTGCTGTTCTTCTTGCTGCAGATCCAGCCGATGTACAGCATGAGCAGCAGGTAGGCGATGATGGTAAGAATGATGATGATTTGAGACACAATAATCCTCCTCGCTGAAACGTTATATTAAGAAAGCCTTTAGAATTTTAATTATAAGATAAAGTCCGGGAAATCGCAAGGATTTTTGTATGTTTATGCAAAATAGAAGGCGAATTTTAAAAAATCCCAGGGGGGTCCCCCGTGTCCCGGGAAAGGGGAAGCGTCCCAAAATGGGACACGGGATTAACGGCTGGCATGTCCCGTTTTGATACATTTAAACTGGGGATGGTATAATAAGCACCAGAAACAGGGCTTTTGTGGGCTTAAATATTTTGGCACGGTTTTTGCTTTATATAGGCAGTAACCCCTTGTGGGAAAAATGTTTTTTTAGAGGAGGAGCATTATTATGAGCAAGCCAAAAGTCGCAGTGGTCAAGGTCGAAAGACCGGAAGGCAACGAATCGTTTTTAGCGGGCAAGTACGTCCACCTGGAAGAGGATGTGAAGAAGATCAAGGCAGCCGTGGCCCAGGCCATTGAGATGTCCATCGGATCCCTGGACACCATCATCAAGGAAGGGGACACAGTGCTGATCAAGCCGAACCTGGCCTTCCAGGCGCCGCCGGAAAGCTTCGCCGTGGTGGATCCCCGGACCATCGAAGCCGTGGTCTCTTATGTGAAGGAAAACTCCAAGGCCGCCAAGGTCATGGTGGGGGACAACCCCTCCCTGGGGATGCACGTGGGCCGGGCCAAACCCGCCTTCTCGGAATCGGGCATGGAAGAAGCAGCCCGCCTGGGCGGCGCCGACGAGGTCATCTATTTTGACGAAAAGGAAGTGGTGCCCATGGACGTGCCCGGGGCCAAGGTCTTCAAACACGCCACGGTGTTCAAGCCCTTCCTGGACGCCGATGTGGTCATCAACCTGCCCAAGATGAAGGTCCACCTGGCGGGGACGGTGACCCTGGGCATCAAGAACTGGAACGGGATCATCCCCAACTGCCACCCCAGCAATCAGCAGCAGGGCTGCCACCGGGTGGAGCTGGGCCAGAAGATGGCGGACTGCCTGAAGATCCGGGAAGCGGACCTGACCATCGTGGACGCGGTCATCGGCATGGAAGGCCAGGGCCCCCACGCCGGGACCCCCATTGAAATGAACCTCATCGTCGCCGGGGCGCGGACGCCCTCGGTGGACGCCGTGGCCTGCTCCATCATGGGCTTCGAACCCATGGAAATCCCGGCCATCCGCTGCGCGGGGACCGAAGGCCTGGGGGAAATCGACCTGGACAAGATCGACGTGGTCGGCGAACCGGTGGAAAAGGTGATGCGCCACTTCAAGCGCCCCAACGGCAACCCCATCGGCATGTACAAGGGCCTGGAATGCTGCATGCAGCAGACCTGTGACGGCTGCTACGTCAACGTCCGGGGCGCCCTGGACAGTTTCGCCATCAGCGGCATCAACATGGATACCTTCCTCAAGGAACGGGGGGAAGTGGTGGTCATCGCCGGCGGCGTGCCGGACTTCGACCCGGAAATCTGCGTGGACAAGACCGTGTTCATCTGCGGCGACTGCTGGGAAAAATTCGAATCCGCTGACAAGGTCCGGGAAGGGGCCAAGAAGGCCAAGAAGGTGGTGTACTACCCGGGCTGCGCGCCGGTGTACATCTTCTCCAAGCTCAACACCGACCTGCAGAAGCTGGCGGCGGGGCAGGAAATCGACTGATCCCGGGCGGCGGACGTTCCGCCCCTGGATGAACCCATCGCGGTTAATTGGATAAAAAAATCAGGGCCGGGGCCAGGAGCTCCGGCCATCGGATTGTGTGGAGTGCGGAAAGGGAGGTGCCGTCATGGCGTTCGTATCCGATTTTAACAAGCTGTACGAGGATTGGGACTCCTACTGGCGGGACGGCGTCCTGCCGAAGGGAGTGCGCCCGGTCATCGCCCGCTCCTGGAAGCGGTGCCGGGCCATGGGCCTGGATCCCCTGGCCCTGAACCGGACCCCGGTGGTGGACGACGCCGAATTCCAGCGCCGCACCGCCCAGAACCAGGCCCTGCTGGACGAGAGCATCCCCTTCATGATGGAGCTCCAGGAATTCGTGGACGGCTCGGGCTTCTCCACGACCCTCACCGATGTGGACGGCGTGGTGCTGGAGATGATCTGCGACCGGTTCGTGGTGGAGCAGGCCTTCACCCGCAACCTGGTCCGGGGCAGCATCTGGAACGAGGAGCGGGCGGGGACCAACGCCACGGGGCTGGCCATCGTCACCGCCCAGCCCATCCAGATCATCGGCGGGGAGCACTCCTTCAAGTGCTACCACGAGCTCACCTGCTCGGCGTCCCCCATCTTTGACGCCGGGGGAAGGCTCATCGGGGTGCTGGACATGTCCGGTCCCAAGGAGTACAGCTTCCCCCACACCCTGGGGATGGTGGTGGCGGCCACCAAGGCCATCACCCGCCAGCTGTGCATCGCCGAGTCCAACCGCCAGCTGGACCTGACCAACCACTACCTCAAGGAGATCATGGAGTCCATGGACGAGGGGGTGGTGGCGGTGGATGTGAAGGGGAAGATCATCGGCATCAATTCCGATGGGGCCAAGATCCTCAACACCACCACCTTCGGGGCCTACGGCAAGAACATCCTGGATATCATGGAAGGGGAGAAGCTCTTCGTGGACAGCCAGGGCAAGCTCACCTCCACCTCCCAGGAGCAGCACGTGGTCACCCGGAGCAACAGCATCAACTGCCTGGTGAACCAGCGCCTGGTCCTCCACGACAACGGGGATGTGGCCGGGGTGGTGGCCCGGCTGCGCAACCTCAAGACCCCAAGGGTGCCGGAGCGCAGGGAGGTGCGCAAGGGGACCCGCTTCACCTTCGCCGATATCCTGGGCCAGAGCTCCAGCCTCCTGCGGGCGGTGCACCTGGCCAAGGTGGCTTCGGGGTGGGATACCACCATCCTCCTTCTGGGGGAAAGCGGCACGGGCAAGGAGATGTTCGCCCAGGCCATCCACAATGCCCACTCCAGCGACAAGCCCTTCATCGTGGTGAACTGCGGGGCCATCCCGGAAAACCTCATCGAGAGCATCCTCTTCGGCTACGAGGAGGGCTCCTTCACCGGGGCCAGCCACCACGGCAAAAAAGGCAAGTTCGAATTGGCCGAGGGGGGCACCATCTTCCTGGACGAGATCGGGGAGATGCCCATCGGCACCCAGACGGTGCTCCTGCGGGTGCTCCAGGAGCGCAGCATCCAGCGCATCGGCGGCACCCGGGATATCCCGGTGAATGTGCGGGTCATCGCCGCCACCAACCAGAACCTCAAGGAGGCTGTGGCGGAGCACCGGTTCCGCCAGGATTTGTACTACCGGCTCAACGTGCTGGAGATCCGGATCCCGCCCCTGCGGGAGCGCCGGGGGGATTTTGAGCTGCTGGCCGGGGCCTTCATCCAGGAGCTGTCGGAAAAATACGACAAAACCATCGAGCCCTTCCTGCCCTCCACCATCCGGGTGCTGGAGGATTACGAGTGGCCGGGGAACGTGCGCCAGTTCCACCACGCCATCGAGCAGGCCATCTATTTCACGGAAAATAACCGGATCGACAATTTTTTCATCTCCGACTACCTGCCCCAGCAGCAGGAGCAGGAGCTGGACGAAAACCGGGTGGCGGAAATGGCCGTCATCGCCGACCTGGATTCCATGGAGATGCAGGCCATCCAGGAGGCCCTGGTGCGCTTCGGCGACAAGAAGAAGGCGGCGGCCTTCCTGGGTATCTCCCGGAGCACCCTGTACCGGAAGCTGGAGAAATACCATCTGGACAGCAGGGGACAGAAGTGCGGCGATAAAAAATGAATGGACAAGGGGTTTATGGAGACGATTGGAAAAAGGACAACAGCGGGAAATAAAGAAAAAGCTGAAATAGAAAAAGTTGAAATGGCGAAAAGGGAGAAACGGGCGGTATCGGAAAAAAAGACCGTCGCCTGGCTGGACCTGGGGTCCATGGGCTACCGGGAGGCCTTTGAAATCCAGGAGGCCCTCCACAGCGACCGGCTGGCGGGGATCATCCCCAACACCCTGCTCTTCCAGGAGAATCTCCGGACCATCACCCTGGGCCGGGACGCCCACCGGAACAACCTGCTTCTTTCCCCGGAAGAGTACGCCGCCCGGGGCTACGAGGTGGTGGCGGTGAGCCGGGGCGGGGATGTGAGCTACCACGGGCCGGGGCAGCTGGTCATTTCTGCCATCGTGGCCTTTGAGGATTACACCGCCAGCGCCGTGACCTTCGTGCGTTATCTGGAGCAGACGGTCATCGACCTGCTGCTGTCTTTTGGCATCGAGGGCACGCGGATCAAGGGCCTGTCCGGGGTCTGGGTCCCCAGCCCGGCCACCGGGGAGCTGGCCAAAATCGCCGCCCTGGGCCTGGAAATCGACCACGGGGTCTGCGCCCACGGCCTGTCCATCAACGTCCATCCGGACATGGCAGGCTTCGGGGAGATCATCCCCTGCGGCATCGGGGACCGGGAGGTCATCGATATGACGGCCTTTGGGGCCACGCCCTCCCTGGCCCAGGTCCGGGACGCCTTCATCGCCGCCTTTTGCGGGCTCTTCGGGCTGGAGGCCGAGGCGCTTACGGGCTGTTATGGGAATAGCAATAGAACTTAATAGCGAAAATTAGTAATCAAATAGAAATAGAAATTAAGAAAATAGAAATTAACAGAAATAGAAATTAACAAAAATAGAAAATTATAAAAATAGAAATCATATAGAAATAGAAAAATACAAAAATAGAAATCAAACAGGAGGCATCATCATGAAAGTGGATATCATCGTACCAAAATTTGCGGAAGGCGCCGAAAATATCAAGCTGCGCCAGTGGCTCATCGCCGTGGGCGATTCTGTGGAAGAAGGACAGAATGTGGCGGAAATCGCCACGGACAAGATCTCGTCCTACGTGGAAGCCCCGGCAGCGGGGAAGATCACCGCCCTGCTGGCCGAGGAACGGGACCGGGTGGCCGTGGGTCAGGCCATCGGCGAAATGGAGGCCTGACATGGCGGGCAAGCACGAGGGCCAGGTCATCCTGATCACCGGGTCGGCCCGGGGTATCGGCCTGGAAATGGCCAAATACCTCAGCGGCCTGGGGGCCAGGATCGTCATCGCCGACGTGGACGGCCAGGCGGCGGAGGAATCGGCGGCGGCTCTGCCGGGGGAAGCCCTGGCCGTGGCCTGTGATGTGACCGACGAAGCCTCGGTGGCCGCCATGGCGGACCGGGCGGTGGCGGAATGGGGGCGCATCGACGCCCTGATCAACAACGCCGGCATCTTCCCGGTGAAGATCTTCTCCGACATGAGCTTCGCCGAGTGGAAGGCGGTGATCGACATCGACCTCAACGGCACCTTCCTGGTGACCCGGGCGGTGTACCCGGTGATGGAACGCCAGAAGGCGGGGAAGATCGTCAACGTGGCCTCCATCGCCGGCCGGGTCGGCGGCTTCGGCTTCACCCATTATTCGGCGGCCAAGGGCGGGGTCATCGCCTTCACCAAGGCCCTGGCCCGGGAAGGGGCCAAGCTGAACATCCAGGTCAACGCCCTGGCGCCGGGGGTGGTGGTGACGGATATGGCCAAGTCCAACTTCCCCAAGTACGCCCTGGACGAGCACATCCACGCCACCCCGGCGGGGCGCCTGGGCAGGCCCGGGGATCTGCTGGGGGCCGTGTCCTTCCTGTGCTCGCCGGACAGCGACTACGTGGTGGGCCAGGTGCTCACCGTGGACGGCGGCTACACCATGATCTGAGGCTTCTGTTTTCAGGCGCTTTTTTTTCAAGAGCTTCTTATGGGCTTGAAATTTTTGGGTTGAAATTTTGGATTGAATTTTTGGGTTGTTTCTTTTAGGTTGAATTTTATTTTAGGAGGGGCCATGAATATCCAGGACCGGTTTTTGGCGCTGCGGCAGTGCGACGCCGCGATTGCATTCATCGAAATGGACGGGAGCCGCACGGAGATCAGCTACAGCGCCCTGGCGGCGGAAGCCCAGAAAATTCTGGGGGGCCTCCAGGGCCGGGGCCTGGCACCGGGGGCGCCGGTGGTGCTCCAGTGCGCCGGGGTCAGGTCTGCGGTGACGGTTTTCTGGGCCTGCGTTCTGGGGGGATACCTTCCCGCCATCCTGCCCCTGGCGTCGGACGCGGCTTCGGAAAGGGCCTTTGAGCAGATCGCGGCGCTGCTTGAAAACCCCTGGGTGATCACCGACCGGGAAACGGCCGCCGGAACCGCCGGCTCCGGGGAAAAACGGCTGCCGGTGCGTGCCCTGGGCACGGGCGCCCCGGGGACGGTGGTCCCCCGCCAGGACGGGGACCCGGGCATGCTCCAGTTCACCTCCGGGACCACCAGCGCCCCCAGGGGGGCGGTGCTCACCCTGGCCAATCTGCTGGAGGGGGGGATCGCCAGCAGCATCGTCATCCGCCCCGGCGTCGCGGAGCGCTACATCAGCTGGCTGCCCCTGTCCCACTGCTTCGGCTTCGTGGCGGGACACCTGGTCCCCCTGGTCAACGGCCTGCCCCAGCTCCTGATCCACCCGGCGTGCTTCCTCCGGGACCCGGCCATCTGGCTCCGAGAGGCCAGCCGCTTCGGGGCCACCATCTCCGGCCTGCCGGTGTTCGGGGCCCAGCGCCTGCTCAAAACAGCCCTGCCCGGGGACGCGGACCTCTCCGCCATGAACGTATGCTTCGTGGGCGGGGAGGATGTGGACCCCCGGATCCTCCGGGCCCTGGAGGCCCATCTGGCGCCGGCGGGGTGGCACCCCCACACCCTGCTCCCGGCCTACGGCCTCAGCGAGACCACCATGGGCGTGGCCGCCACCCCCATGAACACCCCCTTCCAGGTGGACGGATTCCTGAACGAATCCCTGGCCGTGGGGGACCGGGTGTTTTTTTGTGAGCCCGATGAAGGCATCCCCTACCGGGTATCGGTGGGGGTGCTGGACGCCTGCAACGATGTGGAGATCCGTGACGAGGACGGCGCCTCCCTGGCCGACGGCCATCTGGGCCACGTCTTCATCCGGGGCACCAACGTGATGCGGGGGTACTACCCCTGTCCGGCGGGCCCACGCCCTGGGGTGGGAGCCGACGGCTTCTTCGACACCGGGGACCTGGGGTGGTTCCGGCGCCACCTGTGTACTAAGGCGGGGGAAACCGGCGGCCCCCGGACAGAACGGTGGCTGACCATCTTCGGCCGGTGCAAGCATATCATCATCCACAATGGCAAAAACTACCTGGTGACGGATCTGGAGCAGACCGCCGGAGCCCCGGGGAAGCCGGTGATCCTGATCCAAGGGAGCATCCCTGGAAGCGGAGAGGGCCGGCTGGTCCTCTTCGGCACCGGTTCCGAAGCCGAGGTCGCGGCGGCGGCCCGGCGGATGGCCGCCGTCTGGCACATCCTGCCGGATTTCGGCGGGGTGCTGCCCGCCATCCCCCAGACCCCATCGGGAAAGGCCGACCGCCTGGCCTTGGCCTTCGCCCTGGAGCGGGGCCGGTTCCAGGACCAGCTCTTCCCCCTGGCGAAGGCGGGGGGCGAGGCGCCCGCCGGGGATTACAAGAGGATGGCGGAGCTGTGGGCCGCGGTGCTGGAAATCCCGGCGGCGTCCATCGCCATGGACAGCCATTTCGTGACGGACTGCGGCGGCGATTCCCTGGCCCTGGCCAACCTGGCCTGGCGCCTGGAAGCCGGGTGGCAGGGTACCCTGTCCCCGGCGGACTGGCAGCGGGATCTGACCCTGGGCCAGATGACGGACCGGATCCTGGAAGGGCGGGAGCAGCTATAACAGATGGTGGCGGAGCACGAGCTCCGTCATTTTTTTTATCCAATAGATTGACATTTATCGATATGAGGCGTATAATGCAGTTAACATATCGATAAATGTCGATGAAAGAGGTGAATCCGATGAATCCCAATGAATATTATGAAAGTGAAGCGAAGGTGTTCAAGGCCCTGTGCGACCCCAACCGGCTGATGATCATCGACCGGCTGCGGGACGGGGAGATGTGCGCCTGCAAGATTCTGGAGGAGCTGGCCATTTCCCAGTCCACCCTGTCCCACCACATGAAGATATTGTGTGAATCGGGCTTGGTGGAAAGTGCGCGTGTGGGGAAGTGGACCCATTATTCCCTCAACGCCCCGGGATTTGAGCGGGCTGCCCAGCGCCTTTCCGCCATCGCCACTGCCGGCTCCGCGGCGGAGGCGGCCTGCTGCTGTTCCGAGAAGGTGGGCTGAGATGGCGGTGCTCAAGGTGGATGTGGCGGTCTTGGGGGGCGGACCGGCGGGGTACACGGCGGCCCTCCGCGCCGCCCGCCTCGGCGGCACCGTGGCCCTGGTGGAAGACCGGGAGGTGGGGGGCGTGTGCCTGAACCGGGGGTGCATCCCAACCAAAGCCCTGATGCAGACGGCGGCCACCGTCTCGGCCCTGGGCCGGGCGGCGGAGCTCGGCATCGATGCCCGGCTGGAGGGAATCCGCTGGGACACGGCCCTTCGGCGCAAGGACCGCATCGTCAAAAACCTGCGCACCGGGGTGGAGCAGCTCCTGGCCGCCGCCGGGGTGCAGAGGATCCGGGGCCGGGGGACGGTGGGGGCTCCCGGGGAGCTCACCGTAACCACCGATGACGGCCCGGTTATCATCAGCTGGGACCGGCTTATCCTGGCCACGGGAGCCCGGCCGGCGCTGCCCCGGATTCCAGGCATTGACGGTGAAGCCCGGACCGGCGGCCGGATCCTCACCAGCGATGGGCTTCTTTCCATCGAAGCCCTGCCCGAAAGCCTGGTCATCCTGGGCGGCGGGGTCATCGGCCTGGAATGTGCCGCCATGGTGGCTCCCCTGGGGGTGAAGGTTACGGTGCTGGAGGCCCGGGACCAGGTGCTCCCCGGGGAAGACCCCGAGGCGGCGGCCCTGATTGGCAAAAGCCTCAAGCGCCAGGGCGTCCGCATCAAAACCGGCGCCATTGTGACGGAGCTGGAGCCGGAGGAAGCCGGCCTGGCGGTACACTACACTTTCAAGGGTAAGGCGGCGGTGGCCAGGGGCGAAAAGGTGCTGCTGGCGGTGGGCCGGGCAGCGAACACCGATGCCTTTGCCGCCTTGAATCTCACCATAATAGATGGCGCCGTGGTGACCGACGATCATCAGGCCACTTCCCTCCCCGGGGTGTACGCCGCCGGGGACATCACCGGCGGCCCCCTCCTGGCCCACAAGGCTTACATGGAAGGCCGGGTGGCGGCAGAAAACGCCATGGGCCGGGAAAGCCGCCGGGAAGCCGTCATCCCGGCCTGTGTCTACACCCAGCCGGAGCTGGCGTCCGTGGGACTGAGCGAGGCCCAGGCCCGGGCGGCAGGGATCACCCCCCAAACCGGCCGCTTTGATTTGAGGCATAACGGCCGGGCCCAGACCCTGGGCGAGCGGGAAGGCCTGGCCCAGGTGGTGGCCGATGAAGGGGGCAAGGTCATCGGCGCCCGCATCGTCGGGCCCCACGCCTCGGAGATGATTTCCGAGCTGACCCTGGCCATCCGCCAGGGCGTCTCCGCCGAAGTTATCGCCCGCATGGTCCATCCCCACCCCACCCTGTCGGAATCCATCTGGGAAGCGGCGGGGGAAATCGACGGCTGCGGGATTCATGGGATGGGGTAGCGGCGACGGTGCAGCGCCGCTTGGGAATGGATAGGCGCCGTCCACTGAGGAATCAAACAGGGCATGCTTGCCATTTTCATGATCCGGGCAAAACGCCTGATTTTTGCCCTACCCATCGCTACGCGATGACGGGACAAAAATCAGGCAAGCCCGGCTCCTGAAAATGGAGCATGGACCTGTTCGCTCCTATGTGGACTCTGCCTATCCATTCCACGCTTGGTTTGCAATCTGTATCAGGACAGACCCAAAAGGGTCGCAGCCGATGTCCGGGGTTCTAATACAACTCCAGAGGAACCACCGCGAACAGTGCTTTCCTGCTTCGCTTCGCTCAGTGTGTTACGGCCCAGAGGGCCTGACACCGGAGCCTAAAAATGCAAAACAGTTTGCATTTTTTTAACGGCCCCTACGCGGTGATGACGGCATGGGTTGTATTAGCACCCCGGACAGCGGCTCAGTAACGTACGGTCTGTCCGTCAAAAAAATGGAGGTAATAGATAATGGAAGAAAAACAACGCTACGGTTTCATCATGTGCGTCTGCACCGGCAAGTGCCCCGGGTTCGCGGCCATGGATATCTGGGATTTCATCAATCAGGTGCGGGTGGAGCTGCCGGTGGAGTACGCCTTCATCCATCCCCAGCTTTGTGAGGAGGACGGGGACCGCTTCCTGGCGGATTTCCTCAAGGCCCACCGGAAAGTCATCATCGGTGCCTGTGCCCCCAACATGCAGAAGAAGATGTTCAAGGACGCCTTCAAGGAAGCCGGGCTGGACATCATGAAGGACGCGGTCATGCTGGATATCCGGGACATGACCAACGAAAAAGCCTACGCCGTGGTGGAAAAGGCCCTGGCGGATTTGGGTTACGATGAGGAGGATCTGGCGTAATGAGTGAAACGACTTTTATGGGCGTGCCCCGGGATAAAATTGACTGGAGCCCCCGGATCAATTTCGATATCTGCAATGACTGCATGGAATGTGTGAAGTTCTGCCCCCACGAGGTGTTCGAGGAAATTTCCGGCGACGGCCACAAGTTCACCGTGAAGAACCCCAACAACTGCGTGGTGTTCTGCCGGGCCTGCGGGAAGGCCTGCGGCCTGGATGCCATCACCTTCCCGGAAAAGAAGGAAACCACGGCAGAAATCAAGCGGATCAGGAAGGAAGCAAAAAATGAGTAAAGCTTATGCGGTGCTGCCCTGCAACGGGCTGGACAAATGCGCCGGGTGTATTTCCCGGGAAATCGCCCTGCAAATATGTGAAGAATCGGACAGCGCGATGATCTGCCCCGTCCTGTACCGGACGGCGGCGGCCCGGTACGATGCCCTGGCCAAGGAAAAACCCCTGCTGGTCATCGACGGCTGCGGCACCCGGTGCGCCAGCAAGCTGGCGGCGGAAAAGGGTTTGAAGATCGCGGAAAAGGTCAACGTCACCGAGGCCGCCCGGGAAATGGGCTTCACCCTGGGCAGGGACCTGCGCCTGGGGGATGGGGACTACGAGGCGGCCGCGGCCATCAGCGCCTCCCTGCTCCAGGAAACCGCCGGGGACGGAGGGACCCGGGAAGGGGTGGCCTTCCCCGAAAGCCTGGATTACGCCACCTACACCAAGGATAAGTTCATCTTCCGCGTCCCCCGGAACCCGGGCTTCTACTTCAATGAAAATGACGTCTGGGCCTATGTGGACGGGGACAAGGCCCGCATCGGGGTGACGGACTTCGTCCAGAAGAGCCTGTCGGACATCATGTTCTTCGACCCCATCGCCCTGGGAGCGGAAATCGACCAGTTCGATGAGGCCGGTTCCATCGAATCGGGGAAGGCGGTGTTCGAAATCGTATCGCCGGTGGCCGGAACCGTCACCGCGGTCAACGACAAGCTGCTGGAAGCGCCGGAGCTTATCAACGACAATCCCTACGAAAAGGGCTGGATCGCGGAAATCGCCCTGGCGGATTTGGAAGAGGACGCGGAGCTCCTGTGCGGTTTTGACGGTTATTTTGAGATTTTAAAGAGAAAGGTGGATGAATTCCATGTCTAAAGTAAAAGTGGTCGCCTGCAGCGGCATCGGAAAAGTGTACGGCCTCATGGCCCGGGAGGCAGTGCTTGAAGCCACCGGACGCCTGGCGCCGGAAACCACGGAAACCCTGTGCCTGGCCCATGTGGTCACCGGGGATGAAGAAGCGGTAAGCCGGGTGGCGGGCTGTCCCTGCATCACCGTGGACGGCTGTCCGGCCCTGTGCGCCCGGAAGAGCGTGGAAAACGCCGGCGGCGTCATCGAAGCGGGCTTCCGCAGCGTGGATGAAATGCGCAGCCACCGCGGGGCAGAGCCGGGAACGGCCACGGCCCTCACCGATGAAGGCTGGCAGATCGTGGACGAATTGGCCCAGAAGGTTGTGGCGAAGGCCGCGGAAATTGGGGAGGACTGATATGGCAGAAATCAAGGTAGGCGTGCTTTCGTGCAGCGGAGAAGAATTTTTGGGCGGAACCATCGCCCGGCTGGCCACCCGGAAGGTCATGGAACAGCTTCAGCCCGGCAAGGTGGTAACCCTGTGCCTGCCCCTGTACATCGCCGGCGGCGACGAAGAGCGGGCCTTTGCGAAAAAATACCCGGTCATCGCCATCGAAGGCTGTGACAAGGCCTGCGTCCGGCGCTCCACGGTGAAGTACAGCGGGGATGTGGCGGATTCGGTGGTGATCTCCGACATCGTCGGGGACGCGGCCCTGTCGGATGTCGTGTCCACCCGGGACCTCACGCCCGACCATTACCGGATGATCGATCAGGTAGCCCAGGCCATCAGCGACAAGGTGGACGCCGTCCTGGCTGCCCGGGAATCGTGAAAAAAGGGGCAGGGATGCCCGCAATGTAATACAATAATGTCAATTTGTCCATACATCTTTATTACTCTGTCACATATTTATGACACCACAGAGGTTTTGTCCATTGTGGAACGGGAGATTTTTATCTAGTATTGGGATAATTTAAACAAATCTATCTCACGATAAAGGAGTGATAAAGAATGGATTGGTTAACGAATTTCTTTAACCCGTTGATTGGCGGCCTGCCCAATGTGATTCAGGCCGTGTTGTTATTGATTGTCGCCTGGATATTTGCGGCGATTATCAAAAGCTTGGTGGTGGGCGCCATGCGGCGGATCTTTGAAAAAAAGGAAGGCATGTCCAGCGATATGATGGCGGCCAAGGATGACACCATCAACCTGATCGGGCGCATCGTCTACGCACTGGTGTTCTTCCTGTTCCTGCCCGGGGCCCTGGACAAGCTGGGCATGAACAATGTCTCGGCACCCATCGCCCAGATGGTGACCCAGTTCCTGAACTTCCTGCCCAACATCATCGCGGCGGGCATCGTGCTGGCCTTTGGGGCCTTCCTGTCCAAGCTGGTGCAGCAGGTCCTGAGCATGGCCCTGCAGAAGACCAAATTGGACGAAGTGACCCAGAAATATAACGGCAAGGGAGAAAACGCCGTTTCGGTTTCCCAAATCATCGCGAAAATCGTGTACGCCCTGATCATGATCATCTTCGTCATCGCGGCCATCCAGATCCTGAACATCAAGGCCATTTCTGAACCGGCCATGGGCATGATCAACCAGATCTTCGGCATCATCCCGCTGATCTTCGCGGCCTTCATCCTGATTGCCTTCGGGGTCTTCCTGGCCAACCTGTGCGCCCAGCTCCTTGAAGGGGTTCTGGCGAACACGGGGATGGATCAGTACATCGACAAAACCTTCCCGAAGAAATCAGCGGAAGGGCGGAAACCGGCGTCCACCGTCATCGCGGTGGTGGTGAAGGTGGTCATCAATATCTTCTTCATCGTGTCGGGGATCAAGATCCTGAACATCGAAGTCCTGTCCAACATCGGCACGGCCATCATCGGCTACATGCCTTCAGTCCTGGCGGCGATTATCGTCCTGGGCCTGGCCTCCTTCGCGGCGGGATGGGCTGAAAAGCTGATCCTCAAGGGCAACAGCCAGGCGACGGTGACGGCCTTCGCGGCCAAGGCGGGCATCATGGTGCTGGCCTTCTTCATGGCCTTCAGCCAGCTGGGCATCGCCAAGGATATCGTCAACGAATTGTTCATCGCCATCGTCGCAGCCATCGCCGTGGCCTTCGCCGTCTCCTTCGGCCTGGGTGGCAAGGAATTCGCCAAACGCTCCTTGGATAAGCTGGAAGAAAATCACAAAGATAAAGACTGATATAAAGCATTCAAGATTGTATTTCCAAAACGCAGTGGTCCCCTCCGGGGCCGCTGTTTTTTTGTCCGCCGGCTCGTCCGCCCGGTCGAATTAATTCACAAATTATTCCATAATGATATCAATAAATACGATTGACAAGGTCTTCCGATGCTCCTATAATACGAATTAGAAACGCTGGAAAATGTGGGGAGATATTCCGGGTTTAAAACGCTTTTGCGAGCAGCAGGATGAATGGGGGATTAACCGATGAAAGATCACAGACCGACTTTAATGAAGATGGAAAAAATCAAGGATGGCCGTTTTTTAAAGAACTACATGCTGACCTACGTCAATCAAAACGGCAAGGAGAAGAAGTACGAGATGATCAGCTTCAACAACATGGAAAAGCCGGAAGAACTGGGCTCCGTCAACCGGGGTGTGGCCATCATCGCCATGTACAAGGGGAAGCTGCTGCTCCTGAGGGAATTCAGGATGCCCGTCAACGATTATGTGTACAACCTGGTGGCGGGGACCATCGAACCCGGGGAAACGGTGGAGGACTGCGTCCGCCGGGAAATCTTTGAGGAAACGGGTCTGGACGTGTGCCACATCGTCAAGGTGCTGCCCCCGGCCTTTGCCGCAGCCGCCATGACGGACTTGAAGACCACCTTCGTCCTGGCGGAGGTGACGGGGACCCTGTCCAGTGAATACACCAACGAGCACGAGGAAATCCACGGCCGGTTTTACACCCCGGAGGAAGTGCGGGATCTGCTGGAATCCACCCGCTTCGCCGCCAACTGCCAGCTCGTGGCCTGGTTTTACAGTGCCCTGGCCGTCTTCACCGACGCCTTCAAGCAATTGGAATCACAAAAGGAATCATAAGGATCAATCAAAGAATGGCTGCGGAAGCGGCCATTTTTTTGGTTGGCCATCAAAATGGATGGGACGAAAAGCATAACAATATTTTCATATTAAAATATAATAATATTAACAAAAAAGCTTGACAAAAGTCCATCGCATAATTATAATATGAATTATAAATCATATGAATAATTTGAAACAGTGAGGCAGAACATGAACAGACGATTCGATCCTGATAAAATGGCATTAACCAAATATCTATTCTTCACCGGCAAGGGCGGCGTCGGCAAGACCTCCACGGCTTGTGCCACGGCCATGGCCCTGGCGGACGGAGGGAAGAAGGTCTTCCTGATCAGCACGGACCCGGCCTCCAACCTCCAGGATGTCTTCGGCATGGCCCTGGACAACAAGGGGATGGCCATACCCGGCGTGCCGGGGCTGACGGTGGCCAACCTGAACCCCGAGGAAGCGGCGGCGGAGTACCGGGAATCGGTGGTGGGGCCCTACCGGGGCAAGCTGCCCGAATCCATCATCGCCAACATGGAAGAGCAGCTCTCTGGCTCCTGCACGGTGGAAATCGCGTCCTTCAACGAGTTCGCCCATTTCATCACCGACGAGGCCATCAGCGGCCAGTACGACCAGATCATCTTTGACACGGCCCCCACGGGCCACACCCTGCGGATGCTCCAGCTGCCCTCGGCCTGGGATTCCTTCATCGATGAGAGCACCCACGGCGCGTCCTGCCTGGGCCAGCTTTCCGGCCTGGGGGACAAGAAGGCCATGTACGCCAAGGCGGTGGCGACCCTGTCCGACGGCGGCCAGACAACCCTGATGTTGGTGGCCCGGCCGGAAAAGGCTCCCCTGCTGGAAGCGGAACGGGCCTCCCGGGAGCTGCGGGACCTGGGCATCGACAACCAGCAACTCATCGTCAACGGGGTGCTGCCCCGGGTCAACACCGACGACCGGGTCTCCCAGGGCTTTTACAACAGGCAGCAGCAGGCCCTGGCGGCCATGCCCGGGGGCCTGGCAGACTTAAAAACTTATACCATCCCCCTGCGCTCCTATAACGTGAGCTCCGTGGCCAACATCCGGCGGATGCTCAAGGAGGACGATTTCCCGGGTAAGGGGACCCCGGCGCCAACCCCGGCCTTCAAGGGATTGGGGGATCTGGTCCGGGATCTCAAGGAATCGGGGAAGAAGGTCATCTTCACCATGGGCAAGGGCGGCGTCGGCAAGACCAGCGTGGCCGCTGCCATCGCCCGGGGCCTGGCGGCCGCTGGACAGAAGGTCCACCTGACCACCACGGATCCGGCGGGGTACATCCACGCCGGGCAGATGGATTACCCCAATGTGTCGGTGAGCAACATCGACGAGGCGGAGGAGCTGGACCGGTACAAGGCGGAGGTCATCGGCAAGGCGGTGGAAAATGGCATCAGCGACGAGGATCTGGATTACATCAAGGAGGACCTGCGTTCCCCCTGCACCCAGGAGATCGCCGTGTTCCGGGCCTTTGCCGATGTGGTGGAAAAGGCGGAGGAAAAGGTGGTGGTCATCGACACGGCCCCCACGGGCCATACCCTGCTCCTCCTCAATTCCACGGAAAGCTACGCCCGGGAAATGGAACATTCCCAAGCGGACATCCCCGATTCGGTGCGCAAGCTTTTGCCCCGGCTGAAGAACGCCGGGGAGACCGAGGTGGTCATCGTGACCCTGCCCGAGGCTACGCCCTATTTTGAAGCATCCCGACTGGAAGAGGACCTGAACCGCGCCGGTATCGAAAACCGGTGGTGGGTGGTCAACGCTAGCCTGCTGGCGGCGGGGACGGCGGATCCCTTCCTGCGGGCCAGGGCCGAGGGCGAAAGGACCTGGATCGCCCGGGTGGAGGCGGAGACTGAGGGCCGGACCGTGGTCATCCCCTGGCAGGGATAAGGGCCGGTCCGTGGACAGGACCCCGAAAATAGGTTATAATGATATGAGTATAAATCCATGGGAATGATTGTATTTGAAGGGAGTAGAGAATGATTATTGACACGCTGAAAACCCTGTCCGACGTCAACCGCCTGCGCATCCTGAACCTGCTGAACCAGAAGCCCCTGTGCGTCTGCGAGCTGGAATACGTGCTGGGCATCAACCAGTCCAACCTGTCCAGGCACCTGCGGACCATGAGCAATACCGGCCTCCTCACGAGCTGGCGGGAAAACAAATACGCCTATTACGGAATCAATGAGGAGTTTGTGGCGGCCAACGGCTTCATCGAGGAAATCATCGGCCGCCTGACGGAAGAACAACAGCTGAAGGAGGACCTGGAGAATTTCCAGGCCTATGTGGAGGAGGCCATCCCCTGTGAATGCATCAGCGGGCTCCTCCTCGAAAAAAAATATTTTGAGAAAGTAGGACATACCAATGAAGAAAATTGAAATTTTTGATCCAGCCATGTGCTGCTCCACCGGCGTTTGCGGACCCGGGGTCGACCCCAAGCTCCTGAAAATCGCCACATTGGTGGAAAATTTGAAGAAGGCTGGGGTGGATATCGGCCGCCACAACCTGTCGGAGGAACCCCAGGCCTACGTGGACAACAGCGCCGTGAACCAGGTCCTCCTCAATGAAGGAGCGGAATCCCTGCCCATCACCGTGGTGGACGGCGAGGTCCTCAAAAAAGGCGGCTACCCCACTGCCGAAGAGCTCCTGGCCTGGACCGGGCTGTCGGAAGAAGAATTCATGAAGGCCATGGTCCAGAGCGCCCTGTCCTCCAGCTGCGGCTGTGGCTGCGGCGGAGGCTGCTGCTGACACCGGCGGGCCGGTGGCGGGGATGGCGGCCAGGCTGTCGCGGCCTGAAAGAACTTGTGAAAATTGGGTCTTGACATCCCCCAAAAACGTGGTAATATAGAGCCATAGCCGAACGAAACCGGTACACTTATCGATACACAAAGGAGAACACAGTCATTATGGAAGCCATTTTTAATAGACGGAGCGTGCGCAAATACACGGACCAGCCAGTGGAAGGGGAAAAGGTCGAAAAGATCCTGCGGGCGGCCATGCAGGCCCCCTCGGCGGGGAACCAGCAGCCCTGGGAATTCCTGGTGGTCCAGGATAAGGAAAGCCTGGCCAAACTGGCGAAGATGAGTCCCTACGCCGGCCCCATCGCCAAGGCGCCCCTGGCCATCGTCATGCTGGGCAACAGCGACGGGATGATGTTCCCGGAAAGCTGGGAGCACGACATGGGGGCGGCGGCGGAAAACGCCCTGCTGGAAGCCGTGGCCCTGGGCCTGGGCGGCGTCTGGCTGGGGGTCCTCCCCTTCGAGGAACGGATGGATCACATCCGCGGCCAGTTCAAGCTGCCGGAAAAGGTCACCCCCTTCGCGGTGCTGGCTGTGGGCTACCCCGACAAGGAAGACGCCAACCATTTTGTTGACCGCTACAAGGAAGAACGGGTCCACTACGAAGCCTATTGATCACCGATGAAAAGCCTGTAAAAGCGGGCTGTCGGAGAATTGAAAAGCCATTGCTTCAGGCGGTCAGCCGCCCCGGAGCGATGGCTTTTTTGCCGGGAAGAATTTGAGGCTGGATGACAAAATAAACTGTTTACAAAGGGATTTCATCGTGGTATGATAAGACATCACAACAGGAAGATAACACTTGTAAGTTTTTTGAAATCGGGACGGAGGGATTGGTTATGGAAGAAGTGTATCAAAGCGCGGATATCTTTGATGCCATGGGGGAGGCCGTGTACATCGTGGATATCCACAATTACGAGGTCCTCTTTGTCAACAAGGCCATCCAGGAGCTGTTTGGGTCTGCCGGGGACGTGGACTGGGGCAAGGGACACCGGTGCTACGAGGTCCTGCAAAACAGGCAGGAGCCCTGCCCCTTCTGCAGCATCGGCAAGCTGCGCGGGAATGAAACCTATGAATGGAATTTCCACAACGAGGTGGTGGACCGGCATTTCGAGCTCAAGGACCGGCGGATCCGTTTCCAGGGCCACGACGCCATGCTGGAGATCGCCTTCGATGTGACGGACCGGGAACAGGTCCGCCTGGACCAGCAGGAGGCCCTGGAGATGGAGAGGCGGCTGCTGGCCGCCATCCAGTGCCTGGACGAGCCGGGAAACCTCTCAGGGCAGATCGACTGCATCCTGGAGGAATGGGGGAGCTATCTCCACGCCGACAGGACCTACATCTTCAACTACGTTGAAAACCGGGTCAACAACACCTTCGAGTGGTGCGCTCCGGGGGTATCGGCCCAAAAGGACGAGCTCCAGGACATTGACAAAAAATACATTAAGAGATGGCTGCCGGTGCTGGAGCGCCACGAGGCCGTGGTGGTGGAGGATGTGGAAGCCATCCGGGAAAGCAATCCCGACGAGTACGAAATCATGTCCAGGCAGGATATCCGGACCTACATCGAGGCGCCTCTGGTCATGGGGGGCCGGGTGATCGGCTTCATCGGCATCGACAACCCGCCCCTGGAAAAGCTGAACCACCTGGTGCCCATCGTCCTGGCTCTGGGGTATTTCATCGGCGGCGCCATGACCCGGGAGAAGATGGGGGCGGAGCAGCGGGGCCGGAACGAGCTGGCCATCAAAGGGGCCAGCCTGACCGTGTGGGAATTCGATGTCAAGCGCCGCCGGATGATCATTTCCGATGAGGATACCCGGCGGATGTGGCAGGAGGAATTCGCCATCAAGGGTCCTGTGGTGGAGGGCATCCCCGACGTCATGCTGGGGAGCCTGTCCACGGAACGGGACGCGGCGGCCTTTAAAAAGATGTACGCTGACCTGGAAAAGGGAGAGCAGTACGTTTCCGGCAGCTTCTGGTTCGACACGGTGGTCCCGGGGGTCAGGCGGTGCGTGCGCATCACCTATTACAGCACCTACGATATGGACGGGCACCCGGACCGGGCTTATGGCGTGGGCCAGGACATCACCGTGCAGAAGCTGTCTGAAAGCCGGTACAACCAGACCATCCAGGATCTTCTGGCCATGAATCCCCGGACTCTCTGCTCCTTCCGGCTGAACCTGACCCGCAACGAGTGCAGTGACGAACGGGGCAACTCCGCCTTCGTCCGTGAGCTCATGCGGGCGGCCACGGCCGACGGCCTCTTCGCCAACATCGTGGTCACCGTCAACGCCGGGGAGCGGGAGGCCGTCAGGAAAATCCTGGACCGGGAAAGTCTCCTGGCCGCCTTTTCCCGGGGACAGACCAAGGTGTCCTGCAATTACAGGCGGGGGGCGGAGGACGGACGGGAGCGGTGGGTGACCACCAACATCAGCATGCTCCAGAACCCGGCCAGCGGCGACATCGAGGCCGTGGCCCACTCCATCGACATCGACGATGAAAAGAAGGAAGAGGCCATTGTCCGGCGCATCGTCGAGGAGGAGCTGGAGGCCATCGCCCTTATCGACGTGAAGAAGCAGCTGGTCCATTTCCGGAACGTGCAGCGGGGATGGTTCGTGGATCTGGATTCCCCCGCCGTGTCCTGCGACCGGCTCCTGGCCATGGCCGCCACGGTGTGGTGCGGCCAGGAGGACGGGGAGGACATGGCGGATCTGGCCCTGTCCCACGTGCAGGCGATGCTGGAAAGCCAGCCCGTCTTCGTCCTGCCCTTCACCGCCTGGAGCCGGTCCGGGGAAAAGCTGCGCAAGCTCCTCAAATGCTGCTACGTGGACGATCGGCGGGAGGACATCCTGCTCACGGTGACGGATATCACCGACGAATACCAGCGCCACCTGGAACAGCTGGACCAGATCAGCCGTGCCTTGGCCACGGCGGAAAAGGCCAACAAGGCCAAATCGGACTTCCTCTCCAACGTGAGCCACGACATGCGCACCCCCCTCAACGCCATTCTGGGGTACAACCTGCTGGCCCAGAAATCCAGGGACATGGCCGAGTGCAGCGGCTATCTGGATAAGATCGGCTATGCGGGAAGGACCCTCCTGTCCCTGATCAACGATACCCTGGATCTTCAGAAGATTGAAAATGGGACCGTCACCCTCCGTCCCGAGCCTGTGAGCTGCGATGAATTCATCCGTGACGTGGTCAACGCCGTCCAGCCCATGATGGATGAAAAAAACATCGACTTCATCCTGGAGGACGAGCGGCGCTTCGACGCCACGGTCAACGTGGACCGGACCCGCCTGGGCGAGATCTTCATCAACCTGCTGTCCAACGCGGCCAAATTCACACCGGAACATGGCCGGGTGACCATGGTCCTGGCCTGCCAGAAGCCCCAGGACAACAAGGTCCGCGCCCAGATCGAGGTCCAGGACGACGGAATCGGCATCAGCGAGGCCTTCCTGCCCAAGGTGTTCGAGCCCTTCAGCCAGGAGCGCACGGCGGAGACCGCGGATATCGGCGGCTCGGGGCTGGGGCTCTCCATCGTCAGGCAGCTGGTGGAGCTGATGGGCGGGACCATCGCCGTGGAAAGCACCCTGGGAAAGGGATCGGTGTTCACCGTGTGCCTGGACCTGCCCCAGACCGACGGGGAGCCGGAAGCGGAGGTGGAGGAAGAGGCCCGGCCGCTGGCCAGCCTGGAGGGCCGCCGCGTCCTCCTCTGCGAGGACAACGCCATCAACCGGGAAATCGCCATGGCCCTGCTGAAGATGAAGGGGGTGGCGACGGACTGGGCCGGGGACGGCCAGCAGGGGCTGGACCGCTTTACCGCCTCGGAGCCGGGAACCTACGACGCGGTGCTCATGGATATCCGCATGCCCGTCATGGACGGCTATGCCGCGGCCAGGGCGATCCGGGAGGCGGACCACCCCGAAGCCGGGGAAATCCCCATCATCGCCCTGACGGCGGACGCCTATTTTGAGGATGTCCAGAAGAGCCGGGGGGCGGGGATGAACGGCCACGTGCCCAAGCCCATCGACCCGGCCCTGCTGTTCCGTACCCTGGCCCAGTGCATCGCAGAGCGGGAGCAGAAGGACGGGGCGGTCCCGGGAAAAAATTGACAGAACAAATTAAAATCATTATAATATGATTTGTAAGCATCCATGATTTTAATTAGGAGGGCATGCCATGAAAAGCATACTGATCAAAGATACGACCCGTGAAGAACGGGAAGCCATCATCCGGCAGTCCCTGGGCTGCGGCGGAGGCTGTGAAAACTGTTCCTCCTGCTGGCTCGGCGGCGGCAGCCCGGATACCCTTTACCAGCCCTACATCGACGGGGAAAAGGAGATTTCCCAGATCAACGCGGAGTACAGGGCCCACATGGTTTTGGGATAAAGCCGGCCGGAACCTGGAAATCAAAGGGGCCGCGGGAAATGAACAGCGGTCCGGCAAGACGTCCATAAACGGGCGTCTTTATTTTTTGCCAGAAATGGCATTAGGGGTTGCAAAAAAGAGAATGATTACGTTATACTGGTCATAGAAAAATACAGACGCCTGCAGGGCGGAGACGGGGGGATCCGGGAGGGATCCGTCCGGGGCTCCGCCCTGGCAGGCGATGATGGTGATACCATGAAAAAAGCATATACCAAGGAGATATTCCGCTCCATCGGCGGGGGAAAACGCCGGTTCTTTTCCATCCTCCTGATCACGGCCCTGGGGGTGACCATGCTCACCGGGCTGCGGGCGACCTGCGTCGATTTGCGCTTCACGGCGGACCGATTTTTCGACAGCCAGCATCTTTTCGACGTGGTCGTCCAGTCCACCCTGGGGCTGACGGCAGAGGATGTGGCGGCCCTGTCCAAAGTGGAAGGGGTCCAGCGGGCCGAGGGGGCCTGGACCCAGACCGTCAAGACGGCCATCGGGGACAAGAAGCAGAGCGCCGACGTCAAAAGCCTCAGCACCCAGGGCATCAACGCCCCCTACGTGGTGACGGGGCGCCTGCCGGAAACCGACCGGGAGATCGCGGTGACCGGAGACTACCTGAAGGATTCGGGGAAGAAGATCGGCGATACCCTCACCCTGCAGAAGGGAACGGAAACGGCCTCCGCATCGGCATCCTCAAATGAAACCACGGACATCTTCCCCCTGACGGCCTACACCATCACCGGGACGGTGATCGACGCCACGGATGTCAACGGCACGGGCGGCGTCGTGAATTTCCGCACCTCGTCCTCCAGCGACTACGCCTTTTTTGTGACCGGCGGCGCGGCGGTGAGCAAGGTGTACACGGCGGTTTATCTGGTCCTGGACGGGACGGCGGACAAGGCCTGCTTCAGCCAGAGCTACACGGACCAGGTCAATTCTGTGGTGAAGACCATCGAAAGCCAGATCAAGAGCCAGCGGGAGCAGGCCCGCACCGATGGCGTCATCAAGGAGGCTTCGGACAAGGTGTCCGCCGCCGAGGCGGAGATGAACGACCAGTTCGACCAGGCGGACGCCAAGATCGCCGCCGCCAAACAGGAGCTGGCCGACGGCCAGAAGCAATTGGACGCGGGCAGCCAGGAGCTGGCGGCCCAGCAGCAGTCCATGGAGGAGCAGATCGCCGCGGCCCAGCAGACCATCGACGCGGGCTACGCCGGTCTGGTGAGCGGCCAGGCCACTTTGGCCCAAAGCAGGGCCCAGCTTGAGCTCGGTCAGACCCAGCTGGAGCAGGCCAAGACCACCCTGGCCCAGAAGCGCCAGGAAACGGAAGACACCCTGTCCGCCGCCCTGGACGCCCTGGCAGAGCAAAGCGCCCAGATCAGCGCTTCCAAGACAGAGCTGAAGGGGAAGATCACGGAGACGGCGGCCGCTTACGGTCCAGCCTGGCCCCAGACGGCCTGGGACGCCTATGTGGCGTCGGCAGGGGAAGCCTGGGCGCCGGTGGTGGCCATCCAGATGGAAGAGCAGCAGCTTAGGACCCGGATGGCGGCCCTGTCTCCCGATTCGCCGGAGTACGCGGCCCTGGAAAGCCAGCTTTCAGCGCTGACGGAGCAGGAAAACCAGGCCAAGGCCCAGATCGACAGCCTCACCCAAGCCGCCCGGGAGACCTTCTTCGCGGCCCTGCCGGCACCGCCCTCCGATGAGATGGCCCAGGCTTTGGTTCAGCTCGCCCTGGGAGCGGGTCAGCTGGACGCCACCCAGACGGCCCTGGACACCCAGACCCAGACGGTGAAGGACCAGCAGGCTCAAGCTAAAACCCAGTTCGCCGCGGCGGAGCAGACCCTGGCGGAAAGCGCCCAGAAGCTGGCCGACGGCTGGAGCCAGTGGACGGCGGGGCAGCTTCAGATCCAATCGGGATTGTCCCAGCTGGCGGCGGGGCAGTCGGAGCTTTCGCAAAAGCAGGCCTCGGGTCAGGCCCAGATCGATCAGGCCAAGGCCACCTTGGCGGCCAGCCAGCGGACCCTGGATGAGGGCCGGACCACCCTGGCCACGAACGAGGCCGAGCTGGAAACCCAGAAGGCTGATGCCAGGGCCAAGATTGCCGACGCCTGGAAGGACGTGGGGAAGATCGACGCCGCCAAGTGGTACGTCCAGGACCGGTCCTCCCTGGGGAGCTACGCCAACATCCAGAGTGACGCCAATTCCATCGAGGCCGTGGGCACGGCCTTTCCCGTGCTGTTCCTCATCGTGGCGGTGCTCATCAGCCTGACCACCATCACCCGCATGGTGGAGGAGGAGCGGGGGCTCATCGGCACCTACAAGGCCCTGGGCTTCACCGACCGGGAGATCCGGCGCAAGTACCTGGTGTACGCCTTCCTGGCCAGCTTCCTGGGCGGGGTCCTGGGCAATATCTGCGGCTTCCTCATCCTGCCCCAGATCCTGTTCAGCGTGTTCCGCACCCTGTACAGCCTGCCGGCCTACGCCCTGCGCTTCGACCCGGTGTACGGCCTCAGCGGCGTGGCCCTGTTCGTGGTGGCTATCACCGGGGCCACGGCCATCGCCTGCCGGGTGGAACTGAACCAGACCCCGGCGGACCTCATGCGGCCCAAATCCCCCCGGGCGGGGTCCCGGGTGTTCCTGGAATACCTGCCGGGGCTGTGGAGCCGGATGTCCTTCCTCAACAAGGTGACGGCCCGGAACCTGTTCCGCTACAAGAAGCGGCTCCTCATGACGATCCTGGGCATCATGGGCTGCGCGGCCCTGATGATGTGCGGCTTCGCCATCCGGGATTCGGTGAAGGAGCTCATGCCCGAGCAGTACGTCCAGACCTTCAAGTACGATGTCATGGCCGTCTCCTCCGGGGACGACAACGAAACCCTGCTGTCCCGGTTCCGGGGCAACCCCGAGGTGTCGGATTACATCAACCTGCAGATCACCAACGTGAAGGTCAAGAGCGCGAGCGGCAAGGAACAGACGGTGCAGCTCTACGTAATCCCCGACGGCACCTCCCTGGAGGGCTACATCGGCCTGAGGGATGTCGGCGGCCAGGGGGTCACCCTGCCCGGCGACGGGGTCCTGGTCACCCAGAACGCCAGCCAGGTCATGGGCTTCGGGGCGGGGGATACCCTGTCCGTCCAGGACCTGGAGCTCAAGCAGGCCGATGTGCGGGTGGCCGGCGTGGTCCGCAATTACCTGGGCAACATGATCTACATGTCCCAGAAGACCTACAGCGCCGCCTTCGGGAAGATGGCGCCCAACGCAGTGCTGGCCCATCTGTCCACCCCGGCCGGCAGCCACCGGGCCTTTGTAAACAGCTTGGAGCAGCACGATGAAATCCTGTCGGCCTCCAGCACCCAGGCCAACAAGGAGGATATGTTCAAGGCCTTCTCCCTGGTCAACATGATCGTCACCATCATCATCGTCCTGGCGGCGGGACTGGCCTTCGTGGTGCTGTTCACCCTGTCCACTACCAACATCTCCGAGCGGGGGCGGGAGCTGGCCACCATCAAGGTCCTGGGCTTTTACAACCCCGAGGTCCATCTGTACGTGAACAAGGAGACCATGATCCTCACGGTCATCGGCATCGCCCTGGGGCTGCCCCTGGGGCGTTACATCGGCGGCCTCATCACCGAGGTGCTCAACATGCCCTCCATTTATCTGGCCATTACCGTCTACCCGGCCAGCTACGCCATCACCGCGGCCCTGACCCTGGTCTTCGCCCTGGCGGTGGCCGTGATCACCAACCGGGTGCTGGACAGCATCGACCCGGTGGAAGCACTCAAAAGCGTGGAGTGACGCGGCGTATCCGGATGGGGACCGGCGGGAAATGAAAATAAAATGCAGGAAGGAGGCCTTAAAATGGCTTACATCGAATTCAATCACATCGTCAAGGAATACCATTTGGGGGACACGGTGATCCGGGCCCTGGACGACGCCTCCTTTGCGGTGGAGCAGGGGGAGCTGGCCGTCATCCTCGGCGCTTCCGGGGCGGGGAAGACCACGGCCCTCAACATCCTGGGGGGCATGGACGTGGCCACCTCGGGTCAGATCGTGGTGGACGGCAGGGACATCACCAGGTACTCCAACAAGGAGCTCATCGGCTACCGCCGGGAGGATATCGGCTTCGTCTTCCAGTTTTACAACCTGGTGCCCAACCTGACGGCCCTGGAGAACGTGGAGCTGGCAGCCCAGGTGCACAGCGCCTCCCGGGACGCGGCCCTGACCCTGGAGCAGGTGGGGCTCAAGGACCGGGAGGACAATTTCCCGGCCCAGCTTTCCGGCGGGGAGCAGCAGCGGGTCTCCATCGCCCGGGCCCTGGCCAAGGAGCCCAAGCTTCTGCTGTGCGACGAGCCCACCGGCGCCCTGGATTATGAGACGGGGAAGCAGATCCTCACCCTGCTCCAGGAAACCTGCCGGGAAGAGGGCATCACCGTGATCATCATCACCCACAACCAGGCCCTGTCGCCCATGGCGGACCGGCTGATCCGTTTCAAGAACGGCGCGGTCACCCACATGAGCTGCAACGACCATCCCCTGCCCATCGCGGAAATCGAGTGGTAGCTGTGCCATTATGAATCGAGGCATAAATGAATATCAAAAAATTTTTTGAGCGGTCCCGCGTCTTCTTCAGGGAGAACGACAAAGAAATCAAGGTGCATAACTGGAAACAGATCCGGATCATGACCATGCTGTACGCCAGTACCCTGGTGGCTTTTTTCCTGATCGTATGCCTGCCTATGAAGAATACCGTCCAGATGGAAGCGGTGGTCATCGCCTTCATCGCCCAATACTGCTTCACCATCATCGTCCTGCTCCAGAAGGAGCCGCCCAAAGCCGAGTGGCTGGAAAATCTGTACCTCCGCGGCTTCGGCGGGATGATCATGGCCCTGGGCCTTGCCCTCGGCGTCTTCATCTTCCCCATGGACGGCGCCTGGCTATACCCCATCGAGCTCATCCTGCTGACCCAGATCTACACCATGCGCCCCGTGGGAAAATGCGTGGAGCTGACCCTTTACGCCGTGATCTTCATCCTCTGCTCCTGGCTGAACAAGCCGGCCTATTACGTGCGCACCGACGTGTTGTCCGTCATCGTGGCCTACGGCATCGCCCTGGTCTCCTACTTCACCCTGCTGTGGTACAAGATCGAAGCGGCGGAAAGCGAGGCCAAGTACAAGCACCTGGTGGCCATGGACACCCTGACGGGCCTGCTCAACAAGGCCGCCTTCAAACAGCGCTACGGCGCCTACCTGGAGGACCGGCCGGTGGGGCAGAATTATGCCCTGGCAGTGGTGGACATCGACGCCTTCAAGATGATCAACGACAACCACGGCCATATCGCCGGGGATGAGGTCCTGAAGGACCTGGCCGGATCCGTGAAGCGCTACTTCAGCGGCCGGGCCCATGCCGTGGCCGGCCGCTTCGGCGGCGACGAATTCACCATCCTGGTGACCGACGCGGGGGAAATGGACAAGGCCCAGCATTTATTTGAGGATTTCCGGATCTCCATGAAGCAGTGGATGGCGGAAAAACACGACTACGGCATCTCCCTGAGCGTGGGTGCCGTCCTGATGCGGGAGCGGACGGAGTTCCGGGCGGCCTTTGAGGAAGGGGACCGCCTTCTTTATCAGGTCAAGCAGAAGGGCGGGGACGGGCTGATGATGGAAGAATTGCTCACGTCCTGGCTGCCGGAGGGTGAGGCAGATCTGTTTGAGGATATTGCAGAAAACAATAATCTTAATAAAGACTTAACGATAAAATAGTGAAAAATGTTTGCAAACATCATGTAAATATTTTCATCAGGATGATTGCTGTTTACATAATTTTTCACTATTGACGTTTTTTACATAAGGGTTTATACTGTAGTTGCATCAAGAAAGTACATCGAATTGACACACACACCCAATACGATGTGCAGATGTTCAGAAAATCATAATATTACCCCCCTCTCTCCTAAACACCGGACCTCCTCCCCTAAATATTGGTCCGGTGTTTTATTTTTTGTTATTTTTTGTTCAATCCGCCTGGCTGATTTTTTTCATTCGGGAGGGTTATCTGTGCTATAATGACAACATAACAACATTAAGTCATTACAGTGTACATGTAAATTCAGGGAGGGTGCCAATGGAAATACTGAGCCAACAAAACATCGATGAAATCATCCGGACCAATCCCGGGGATTTCGCCATTTACCATACCCAGGGGAAAGGGCTCCAGACCTTGTATTATTCGCCCAGCCTGCCGGCCATATCGGGGATGGACCGGGAGGAGTACGATCAGATCACATCCCAGGATGCGGCAGCCATCGTTTTTGAAGGGGACCGCCCCTTCGTCGGGGCCAAGATGATCCAGCTCATGACCGACCACCGGGATGTGGAGGTCACCTACCGGATCATCCACAAGACCAAGGGGTTCGTCTGGATCCACGCCAAGGCCCGGAACATCGGCACCTGGCAGGGCCGGCCGGCGATCCTGACCATGTTCCTGAACGCATCCCTGGAGGTAGAGGAGCACGCCGCCATGCTGGATCAGGCCAACGGCGTCGCCTACGTCATCGACCGCCAGACCTATGAGCTTTACTACGCCAACAATCAGGCCAGGCTTGGAGCCATGGGCCGGGAGTATCCGGGATGCAGATGCTACGAATTCGTCAGCGGGCGGAATCAGCCCTGCCTCCATTGCTCGGTGCTGCGGATGACCGGGGACAGCATCCACGAGGAAGAGGCCTACGTTCCGGAATTCGATATGTGGTTCCGGGTGGACTGCCGGTCCATCCGATGGTTCGGCCGGGACGCCGTGGCCATTTATTCCATGGACATCACCAAACAAAAAAGGGAAGAGGAAAAATTCAGCCGCCTGTACCGCCAGATGACGGAGATCAACCCCGGGGCCCTGGGGACCTTCCGCCTGAATTTTTCGGCCAACCGCTGCGGCGACGGCAGCAGCCCCTATCCCCAGGTCCTGGCCCGCCAGGCGGCGGGAACGGTGGACGGGTATTTTAAGGCCGTCAGCCAGGAAATCGCCGACGAAGCCATCCGCCGGGATTTCGACAGCCGCTTCGACAGGGTGAAGCTCCTGGAGGGCTTTTACGGTGGGATCGCCCGCCAGACCATCGAGTACCCCGTGGAGGCAGGCGATGGCAAGCTCCGCTGGACCCAGGAGACCATCAATCTGGTGCAGAATCCGGGGACCGAGGATGTGGAAGGGGTCGCCTACTCCGTGGACGCGACGGATAAAAAGCTGGGAGAACAGGTGACCCGGTACGTCATCGATGAAAAATGTGACTACATCGGCCTCATCGATATCGGGGAGAGGACCTTTGAATTTTACAACCTCAACCACAAGATCAACCAGTTCCCCTTCCGGAAGAAGATGGATTACGCCATGTGCGTGGCCTACGACCTGGAACACTTCGTGGCGCAGGAGGACAAGGCGGCCTTTAAGAACCATACGTCCATTGATTTCCTGAAGGCGGCCCTGGACAGGCAGAAGGAATTCGACTTTGGCTACGCCCATCTGGAAGAAGGGCGGGTGTGGCGCAAGCGCCTCCAGTACGGCTACCTGGACGGCCGGCGGACCACCATCATCGTCATCCAGAACGACGTGACGACGGCCTACGAGCAGGAGTGCCGCCAGCTCATCGAGATGGAGAAGGCCCTGGGGTCGGCGGAGCGGGCCAACCGGTCCAAGTCGGAATTCCTGTCCCGGATCAGCCACGATATCCGCACCCCCATCAACATCATCACCAACATGACGGATTTCGCCCTGGAGGATATGGCGGACGCGGATAAGCTCCGGGATGACCTGGGCAAGATCAAGACGGCCAACACCTTCCTGCTGAGCCTGATCAACGATGTGCTGGATATCTCCAAAATCGACAGCGGCAAGATCGAGCTCAGCCCCGAGCCCTACCCCTTCGAGGAATACATCACCCACATCGAGAACATGTTCGGACCCATGTGCCAGAAAAAGGGGCTGAAGCTGGTGGTGAAGGGCAAAAGAGCGAAGGGGGTCATCGTCGCGGACAAGATCCGCATCAACCAGATCACCCTGAACCTCTTGTCCAACGCGGTGAAGTACACGCCTCCTGGGGGGACGGTGACCTACACCTCGGAAAGCGAGGCCCTTCCCGGCGGCCGGATTCGCTACGGCTTTGAAATCCGGGATACGGGCATCGGCATGAGCCGGGCCTTCCAGGAAAAGATGTTCGACGCCTTCTCCCAGGAATATGACAACGCCGGACGGCCCAAGGGCGAAACGGGGACGGGTCTGGGCCTGTCCATCGTCAAGCGGGTGGTGGACCTCATGGGAGGCACCCTGGAGATTAAAAGCGCCCTGGGAAAGGGCACCTCGGTGCGCTGCCGCATCGACCTGCCCGACGCGACCCGGGATCCCCGGTACAGCTCCGAGGCCGTGCCGCGGCCGGCAGAAAGCCAAAGGGGGCCCGACCTGGAGGGAAGGGTCCTCCTGGCCGAGGACAACCCCATCAACGCCCAGATCGCCAGACGGATCCTGACGGACTTCGGCCTGGAGGTGGACAGCGTGGAAGACGGCGCTGAAGCGGTAAAAGCTTTTTCCGCCGCCCCGGCCGGCGGGTACAGGGCCATCCTCATGGATATCCAGATGCCGGTGATGAACGGCTACGAGGCGGCGGAGGCCATCCGCGGCCTGGACAGGGGGGATGCCCGCTCCGTGCCCATCATCGCCATGACGGCGGACGCCTTTTCCGAGGCCATGGAGCGCTGCCTGGAGGTGGGCATGGACGCCCACGTCATCAAGCCCCTGGATGTGGATAATCTCCGGCGGACCCTGGCGGCGTACCTGAGCCCCGAATAAGCCGACAAGAAAAATCAACCTCGAAAAAGAGCATCCGGCGGAGAATGGGTAACCCATCCTCCGCGCGGATGCTTTTTTATCGGATGTTTTATGAGACCGGCCTGGAATCACAGGGAGGTGACCAGGAGGGCGATGTTGAGGCCGGTGACCACCAGGCCGATGATCCACAGCAGGACCTTGATCCCCGGGCCGTTGGCGTACTTGCCCATGACCTTGGGGGAGGAGGTCAGGTAGATCTGGGTGAAAATGGTGATGGGCAGCTGGACGCTGAGGAGCATCTGGGAGTAGATCAGGCCGTCGAAGGGCGAGGCGATGAACAGGATGATCACAGCGGCGGGGAGCATGGTCAGCAGCACCCCGAACTTGGTATGGCTGTCGTCGATGTCGTAGGGTTCGGCGTGGATGCCGGCGAAGATGGTCCCGCCGGCCATCCCCGCGGTGATGCTGGAGGAAATGCCTGCCAGCAGCAGGGCGATGGCGAAGATGATGGTCGCCGCGCTGCCCATGAGGGGCTTGAGCATGGCGCCGGCCTTGGCCAGGTCGTCCACCGGGGTGCCGGCGGTAAAGAAGGTGGCCGCCGACATGAGGATCATGGCGCTGTTGATGGCCCAGCCGATGATCATGGAGAACAGGGTATCCCCGAACTCGTATTTGAGCTGCTTCTGGATCACCGCGTCGTCCTCCAGGTTCCACTGGCGGCTCTGGATGATTTCCGAGTGGAGGAACAGGTTGTGGGGCATGACCACGGCCCCCAGCACGCTCATGATGATGGGCATGGAGGCCGGGGGGATGGCCGGGGTCACCCAGCCCGCCGCCGCCGCGCCCCAGTCGATCTTCACCACCAGGATTTCGAACAGGAAGGACAGGCCGATGAGGGAGACGAAGCCGATGATGATCTTTTCAATCTTCTTGTAGGCGTTGGTGAACTGCAGAAAGAGCACCAGGGCCAGTACGAGGAGGGAGCCGATTTTGACCGGCAGCCGGAAAAGCATGTTCAGAGCGATGGCGCCCCCCAGGATTTCCGCCATGGCGGTGGCGATGGCCGCGCCCATGGCGGTGTACAGGCTCAGGTTCTTCACCCAGGGGTGCATGTACTCCGTGGCGGCTTCGGACAGGCACCGGCCCGTGGCGATGCCCAGGTGGGCGGCGTTGTGCTGGAGCACGATGAGCATGATGGTGGACAAAGTCACCATCCACAGCAGGGAATAGCCGTAGCCAGAACCGGCAGCGATGTTGGACGCCCAGTTCCCGGGGTCGATGAAGCCGACGGTTACCAGCAGGCCAGGGCCGAGATATCGGAAAAAATTAAGCGCACCGGACTTTGGATGGTGCGCACCTTTAAATAAGTTCAATGTAATCACCTCTGCCATATTGTATCGTGAATGGATTAAGTTTTCAACTGTTAAAATCAGTATAAATGGTTTATAATGATATTAAAATATTGTCATTATCAAAATCGAGGATGGACAGCCATATGAAAAAAATGATACAGGAAAAAATATTCGCCATTTCGGAGATTCTTGAGCTGGTTCTGGCTGTGGGGATGATCATCGTCCTCGGGGTCATGTCCATCAGCCTGTTTAAGGAAGTGATAACGCCGGATTATCTGGCCCAGGACAACGTGCTCAACCTGTTTTTGGAACAGGCCCTGGGTCTGGTCATCGGCTTCGAGTTCCTGCGCATGCTGGTCAAGCCCACGGCTTCCAACGTGATCGAGGTGCTGCTTTTCACCACCGCCCGGCAGATCGTCATCAACCACGGGAGCACCCTGGACAACCTGGCGGGCATCGCCTGTGTGGCGGGCATCTTTGCCACCCGGAAATACCTGTTCTGCCATTTCGGGGACATCGACCGCATGGTCTTCTCCGCCAGGCGCAAGCTGGGGACGGTCAATTCCCTGCTGGAAACGGAGATTCCCGGCGGACCGGGGCGGACCCTGGCGGAAACCCTGCGGGAGCAGCTGGAGGAGGAAGGACTGCCGGTGGATGTGGGGGCCCGGGCGGGCTTCGGCAACGTGGTGCTCCGGGTGGAAAGCATGCGCGGGGAGGAAATCACCCGGGTGGAGGTGATTAAATACGAGCGGGAATGCGATTCCCCCACGGCGAAAAGGGATGTGGAAGGAAAGAAATGATGGAGGACGGTATGATGGAAGAATACATTCAGCTTTTGGATATGGCGGATTCCTGTGTCTACGTCTGTGACCGGGAATCCCTGGAACTGCTGTACGCCAACCAGCCGGCCCTGGATTTCTGGGGCAGGAAGGAGGATTATCACGGGCAGATCTGCCACCGGTACATCAACGGCATGGAGGAGCCCTGTCCCTGGTGCTCCATCCCCAGGCTGAAGGATGGCAGGCTCCGGGTGGATGAAAGCTATTCCGGGGCCCAGGACCGGTGGTTCCGCATCGACTGCAGGGCCCTGGACTGGTTCGGCCGGAAGGCCGTGGCGGTCTTCGCCTTCGACATCACCCATGAGAAGAAGATCATCGCCAAGGAACAGCAGAGCCGGATCATGTATGAATCGGCCGTGGACACGGCCAGGCTGACGGTTTGGGAGTTCGATATCCAGCGCAGCAGACTGACCATTTCCGACAATCCCTTCACCCAGGAGGATTTCAAGAAATTCGGGCTGGATACGGTCATTGAAAATGTGCCGGAGTCCATCCTGTACGTGGTGGAGGACCGGGATCGGGAATCCTATCTGGCCATGTACCAGGCCATCAGGGACGGCGTGCCGCGGATCACCCGGGATATCTGGTGCAAGGCCCGGCCCGGCCAGGAGCCGAGGTGCATGCGCATCACCTACACCAATGTCTTCGATGACAACGGCCGACCCGTCAAGGCCTTCGGCATCGGCCAGAACATCACCCAGGAAAAGATCGAAGCGGAAAAATACCACCGCCTGTACCGGAACATCATCGACGACAATCCCAACTCCATCGGAGTGTTCCGCCTCAACCTGACCAAAAACTGGTGCGGGGATGGAAAAAGCCCCTATCCCATGGTGATGCGGCTCCAGGAGGAGGGGACGGCGGATTCCTTCTTTGAAAAGATGACCCGGATGGTGGCCTACGACTGGATCAGGGAGGAGTACGGCAACTTATTCACCCGGAAGAACATGCTGGAGGCCTTCCGTCAGGGGAAGACCCAGTTCGCCATGGAATTTCCCGTGGCCACCTCGGATGGTAAGCTGGTGTGGGGAGCCGGCTTCCTCAACATGGCCCAGAATCCTGAAACCGGGGATGTGGAGGGGGTGGGGTACACCCTGGACATCACCGAACGGCGGAAGAACGAGGAGATCATCCACCGCATGACCGATGAAAAATACGATTATATCGGCCTGCTGGATCCGGTGAGCCACACCTTTGAGTTCCGGAACGTCAGCAAGGACGAGTCGGGACCGGTGCTGGACCAAAAGCGGGACAGCGACCAGTATTTGGAGCAGTCCATGAAGCGGGATGTGGACCCGGAGGACCGGGATCGGGTCGTCCGCTGCGCGGCGCTGGATCACCTCCAGGAGGTCCTGCAGACGGAGAAGACCTACGTCATCCCCTTCACCAGCACCAAGGAGGGGCGGGTCCACTACAAGCAGATCCACTATTCCTGGCTGGATGAGGGACGGCGGGAGATCCTGGTCATGCAGCTGGACGTGACGGCGACCCGGGAGCAGGAGGCCGATCAGCTCAAGCGCATGGAAGCGGCGGTGGCCGAGGCCGAACGGGCCAACAAGGCCAAATCCGAATTCCTTTCCCGGATCAGCCACGACATCCGCACGCCCATGAATGTGATTACCAGCATGACCCGGTTCGCCATCGAGGACATGGACGACCATGGCAAATTGTTCGAGGATCTGCAGGAAATCCGCAACGCCAATCTGTTCCTCATGAGCCTGATCAACGACATCCTGGACATTTCCAAAATCGACAGCGGTAAGATCGAGCTCCATCCCGAGCCCTACCCGCCGGAGGAATTCTTCCCCAACATCCGGGGGATGTTCGAGCCCCTCTGCGCGGACAAGGGACTCCGGCTGGTGGTCGACGATTCCAGGGCGAAGGACGTCATCATCACAGACCGGATCCGTTTTAATCAGATCGCCCTGAACCTGATGTCTAACGCAGTCAAGTACACGCCCTCCGGCGGCACGGTGACCTACCGCGGGACAGTGGAACCGCGGCCCGATGGCCGGGCGGACTGCCTGATCGAGGTGATGGACACGGGCATCGGCATGAGCGGGGAATTCCAGCAGAAGATGTTCGAGCCCTTCACCCAGGAAAAGCCCAGCGGCACGGCCACCACCAGTGAATTTGGCACGGGCCTGGGCCTTTCCATCGTCCGCCGGATCGTGGATCTCATGGACGGGACCATATCGGTTAAAAGCGTTTCAGGGAAGGGCACGGATATCGCGGTGCGCTTCGTCTTCCCCCTGGCCGCGCCCGGAGAACCGGCAGGGACGAAAACCGGCGGCAGGGCTGAAGCGGCGCCGTCCGCCGGCGGGGATGAGGGGAATAAGCCCTTCGCCCTGAAGGGAGGCACCGTCCTATTGGTAGAGGACCACGCCATGAACGCCAGCATCGCCACCCGGGTTTTGGAAAGCTTTGGCGCCCGGGTGGTGCGGGCGGAAAATGGCGCAAGGGGCGTGGAGCGATTTGAAGGGTCCCAGCCCGGCGAATTTGATGTCATCCTGATGGATATCCAGATGCCGGTGATGGATGGCTACGCGGCCACCCGGACCATCCGGGCCCTGTCCCGGCCCGACGCAGCGGAAATCCCCATCATCGCCATGACAGCGGATGCCTACGCCGAGGATGTGGAGCGCTGCCTGAAGGCGGGGATGAATGCCCATCTGGCCAAACCCCTGAATCCCGAGGACCTGCGGCGCACCCTGGCCGGCTGGATGGGCCGTCCGTCCGGGGTGGATCTGGACGCCGCTCCGGGGGAAGCATCAGCACATAAAAAGAAGTGAGGTACAAAATGATGTCGAAATTTTTTGAAAAGTACATGGGTTCCAAAATTTTGGAAATGGAAGCTTACAAGGAATTGGTGCCGGAAACCTACCGGCCGGTCCTGGACGCGGCGGCCCAGCGGGTTTTCGGCCCGGCGGAGGCCATCGTCTCCGAGCTGTTTTTCGAAGGCAAGCTGAATGAATGGATGGATCAGCGGGGGTTCCGGGACTGACGGACCCGGCGGAAAAAAACGATGCGCCGCAAAGTGAATAAGACAGGCAGGGCAGAAAAAAGCTGGAGGGGAACGATCTCATTCCCCTCCAGCTTGTATTATGCAAAGATTGAATTCTTACTGGCCGATGGCTGCGAGGCCGGCACGGGCCACGCTCATGTCTTCTTCCACAGAGCCGCCGCTGACGCCGATGGCGCCGATGAACTTATCCCCTTCCATGATGGGGAAGCCGCCGCCGAAGGTGACGATGCGTCCGCCACAGTCGCTGAACAGTCCGTACAAGGTACCGCTTTCCTTGGCCGCGTCGGCGATGTCGCTGCTGGCGGATTTCAGGGAAGCAGCCGTGAAGGCCTTATCCTGGGCAATCTGTACGCTGGCGAGCAGGCTGTCTTCCATCCGTTCCACAAATACGGTGATGCCGGACATATCGCAAATGCTGATGACCATGGGTACATCGATTTCGATGGCTTTCTTTTCTGCTGCAGCAGCCATGGTTTTGGCCATATCCAATAATTTTCCTGTTTGGGTCATTTTACCCACCTCCTGTATAAATCTCTCCTGCTTATTGTAGTCCCTTATTCCCCGCTTGGTAAGGGAATTAAAAGGGATGTTTTGATATTTTTCTTTGTATAAAAGTTTAACAAACCGTAAATATTGAACGCATATAGATACTTTTAAAAAAATGATGTTATCCTTAATTGCCCTTATAAATAATGAAGGTTACACTATTTAAAGAAAATGGCCGGATAAAGAGTAACGCCAAAGCATAAACCGCCCGACTTCATGGGAAAATCCCGTGATAGGCTGTTTCAAATTCAAATCAACGATGTTATAATATGACCTATGAATAGCGAATACGACGCGTTGCGAGGAGGAAAGACTTCATGAGACATAAAGCCATTGCATTTGCCGCCCGAGCCCATGACGGCCAGTACAGGAAAGGGACGGATATTCCCTATATCATCCACCCCTTCGAGGTGGCTTCCATGCTGGACCGGGAGGGCGCCGACGATACGGTCTACATCGCCGGGCTGCTCCACGACACCCTGGAGGATACCCCGGTGACAGAGCAGGACATCCTGGAGAATTTTGGACCGGATGTGTTGGAGGTGGTGCAGCATGAAAGTGAGGACAAGTCCAAATCCTGGGAAGAACGGAAGCAGCACACCATAGAGGAATTGACCCACTGCCGGGATCAGCGGATTCTTCTGGTGGCCTGCGCGGACAAGGCCAATAACCTCCGGAGCCTGCGCCGGGACTACGCCCAGGTGGGGGATGAACTCTGGGGCCGGTTCAAGCGTGGGAAGGAATCCATCAAGTGGTATTACCACGGCCTGATAGACGCCTTTTCCGAGCCCGAACGGGAACAGGAGGCCCACCTGGCCAATCGGAGGAACGTGACGGATTACATCATGTACCGGGAGCTCTGCCGGGATTTCCAGATGCTCTTTGTCAATTATTACATCAACGAGGCCGGGGACCGGCTGATCCGACAGTATTCGGATGTGGAGGACGAAACCCTGTCCATCTTCACCCGGGATGATCCCGACGGAAAATGGCAGACGGTGGATGAGGTGGATTTGGAAGGTTGTAAAAAAATATCCTGCCAGGAAGCGATGGCATACCTGGCGGATTGGCAGAGCTAAAGAACAGGGAACCAAGGGAGGAAAGGCAGCTTATGTTGAAAATTTGTATTTGTGACGACAATCCGGCCATCCTCGAGGATTTGGAGCGGATTGTGGCGGAGTGGATTCACAGGAAGGGATTGATGGCCGTCGTCAAGGGGGTCGGTACCGGCGGGGCCTGCTTCAATGAATGCGGGGATTGGGACATCTTCCTGCTGGACATCGGCATCCCGGACATTTCCGGAATCGACCTGGCCCGGAAGATCCGCACCCTGCGCCACGACGCCATCATCATCTTCATCACGGCCTACGGCCATTTTATGGCCGACGCTTTCGCTGTCCACGCCTTCGGGTACATTTCCAAGCCCTTTGCCCGGGAGCAGATCGATACGGTGTTGGACGACGCCCTGGTGTTTGTGGACCATCAGCCCAGCCGGCGTTATGTGCGCCTCCCCTTCGCGTCTGGAAGCGGGATGGTGGCGACGGTGGATATCCGGTATTTCGAGCGGAACAACCGGAAAATCACCGCCGTCATGGTGGACCGCCAGGAGGTGGTCAAGGCCAAGATTGAAACCCTGGAGGAATGGCTTTCCAGCGAGGGCTTCGTCCGCTGCCACCGGGGGACCATCGTCAACCTGGCCCATATCCGGCGGCTGACGTCCCGGGAGATCACCATGGACAACGGCGACGTGCTGGCCGTCGCCCAGGGAAGGGCCAGCATCCTTCAGGAGCGTTTCTTCCGCTATGCCCAGGATAAAAACCGGCTGATCGACGAGGGGATGGTTTGAGATGGATTTGTGGATTTATCATTTTTTTCTGTACCTTCTATTCCTGATGACGGGCATTTGCGAGCTCTGGGTGATGGAGGGGGCTTATGAGCGGAAATATCGGGACACTTGGCCGTACATCCTGTGGTTGATTCTGTGGCCGGCCGTTGTGGGGATGCTCGGATCCACGGATTACGTGCCGGTGCTTATCTGGAAGACACCGGTCCTGATTGGAGGAATCGTGGCTGCCCCGGTGTTCCTTTATACGGGGAAGAGCTGGGGACAGAGGATGGCCACTGGCGTCTGCTATTTCGTCTATTTCTTGATTGTGGATATGCTGACGATGCTGGCCATCACGGTCCTTCAGCCCATCCTGCATCTGCCATTTGATCCGGTGGCCGTTTCAGGCCGGGAATTTTCAGTGCGTATGGGCTACAATGGATTGGCCGACGTCTTCATCGTCATGGGGACCATCCGCCCGCTCCGGCGGCTGTTAACCCGGAAAAAGGATCCCGTGCCGGAAGTGGTCCATTTGAATATCTTCCTGTTTTTTTTCGTCCTCATCCAGGTCGTTCCACTGACTTACTTGCTGTATATGGCGGTTCAAGGCAGCCTGTTACTTTTGATGACCGCGATTTTTGGCTGCATCGCCATGGATCTGTACCTGATTTACATCTTCAACAGCCTGTCCAGGCGCTACGCCCTGGAGCGGGACATGGCGGTCCAGAAACAGCAGAACACCATGCAGGCCACCTACCTGGAGACCATCGACCGCCAGAACGCCCATTTGCGTACCCTGATCCACGACATGAAGAACCACATGCAGGTACTGGAAGGGCTTTACCGATCCGGCGATTACGGCCAGGCCGAGGGCTACGCAAAAAAAATCATCACGGAGATGGACGCCGAGGGGCCGGTGCGGTACTGTGCCAACCGGACGCTGAATATGATCCTTTCAGACAAGGCCCAGCGCTGTGCGGAAAAGGGCATCGCCTTTGACGCAAAGCTGGAGGGGACGGACCTGGCTTTCATCGAACCCTTCGATCTGACCACGATTTTTGCCAACCTGCTGGACAATGCCATCACAGCGGTGGACGAGCTGGGAGAAATGGTAGGCGTCGATAAGAGAATCACCCTGACCGTCCACCGGGCAGGAGCCATGGCAGCCATCGGCATCGTCAACCCCTGCACCATGGAGGAGGGCGATGGCAGTCCCAAGGAAGGGCATTACGGCATCGGGCTCAAAAATGTCAGCCAGGTGGTGGAAAAGTACAACGGTGTTTTTGCCTGGCAGAAGGAAAATTATCGGTTCGAGTCGAAGATCCTGATGCCGATTCCGGAACAGGCGGAGATGCTCGCATAAAGAAATGGATTGAGGGTTGATGTATATGGAATGGCTTCCTTATCGTTTGGTTTATTACGCGTTATTTGTAATCATCGTTTTTTATTTTTATCAGATTTTTGATATTCAGTATGTACGCAGATTTCCTCAATCCAAGTGGGTGTATCGGTCAATCATGGTCGTTTGTCCGGTGGTATGGACGGTTTTTGGGTGCGTCGAGAGTCTGATGTTTTTAAAAACACCGGTGTTTATTGGCAGCATTCTGATTTTGGGGGAGACGCTGTATGAGGGCGGAAGCCGTTTGGATCGTTTTGGGACCACGGTTGCATTGTTCGTTTATCTTTCACTCCTCGATGTCGGCGCAACCGTGATTATTTTTCTCACCCAGCAAATAATGCCCCTGCCCTTCGATCCCTTTATGATTTCAGAAAGGGATTTAACCATACGGCTGGGGTATAACGCCATATTGGATATCATGCTGCTGTTGATGACCATACGGCTCTTTGAGAAAATCTTATTCAGACGGAGCCGGTCGATTGGGTGGCTGCCCAAAACGGGCACTGCCAAATTAAATGCCTTGTTAATCATCATGGTCGTGATTCAGATTATTCCGATGGCGTATTTGGTTTATTTGGCTTTCCTGAGCCGGCAGGTGATTCTTTTTTTCCTGGCATTGGTCATTTGTACAGCCGTGCAATTCTACCTGATGTTCATCTTTGAAAGCCTGGCCAAACGCTGCAAAGCCGAGCAGGATATGGAGCTTGGACGCCTCACCGCTCAGATGCAGGGCGAATACCTGGAAGCTATCACCCGCCAGAACGATCACCTGCAAAGCCTGATCCACGACATGAAAAATCACATGCAGGTGATGGAAAGCCTGTACCGCCTGGGAGACCGGGAGGAAGCGGAGGCCTATATGGCGCGGATCATGGGGGAGATGGATGCGGAGGGTCTGTCTGCTGGAAGCCAGATTCAGGACCCTTCCGGCACTTCAAAAACAATTAAGAAAACCCCCGATTCAGACAAGAATACGGGGATTTCGGACATGCAAATTTCAAAATAATGTTTTTTATTGTTTTCGGTTGCCTTAACCGGATAAAGTAATTATAATGGAAGCATAGCTAATTAAGGAAAAGAAACCGCCAACAAAAATATTGGCGGCCGGTTGACTACAGTTGCCCTTTTTTCGGTATGTGCCGGGAAAGGGTTAATTGTTTTTTTGGAGATTTAATTGATTTCCTGGCGGATGGCGGAAAGGAAGGCATCGCCGTAGCGTTCCAGCTTGGCCTTTCCCACGCCGGAAACGGCAAGGAAGGCCTCGGGGGTCGTCGGCTTCTTGCGGCACATGTCCACCAGGGCGGCATTGGAAAAGACCACATAAGCCGGCACCTGCTGCTTTTGGGCCAGGTCGGCCCGCAGGCTTCGCAGAACTTCATAAAGCGCTTCATCGTAGGGGCCGTCAGCCTTGGGCTTGGCGGTCCTTTTTTCGTGCTGGGGACGGGGAGCCCGTTCCACCGGCAGCTCGGCGGTCAGGGCTTCATGGTCAAACAGGACCTGCCGGGATTTGGCCGTGAGGTGGAGCACCGGGTAGGGGCCGTCCTCCTGGGCGATGTACCCCCGGTTTGTAAGCCAGTTCATGATCTGCCGGATGCGCCGCACGCTGGTGTCGGCCATGATGCCGTAAGTGGAGAGCCGGTCGAAGCCCAGGTCCTGGACCCGCTTGGACTTGCTGCCACGGAGGGTGTCCACGAGGATGGTGGCGCCGAAGCGGTCGCCGGTGCGCACCATGCAGGACAGGATCTTCTGGGCCGCCAGGGTGACGTCCACCGTCTCCTTTTCGCCGTTGCAGTTGCCGCAGTGGCCGCAGGCCTTGGGGGCGTCTTCGCCGAAATAGGCCAGCATGGCGTGGCGCAGGCAGTCGTCGGTGTGGCAGTAAAAGGTCATGGCCTTGAGCCGGGCCCGGTCCTTGTCCCGCAGGTCCTCGGCGTCGCCGTCGGTGTTCTGGGTGTAGGCCCGGTCGATGAAGAACTGCTGGGTGCGCACGTCCTGGGGGCTGTAGAGCAGGATGCAGTCGGCGGGCTCGCCGTCCCTCCCGGCGCGGCCGGCCTCCTGGTAGTAGCTTTCCAGATCCCCGGGCATGTTGTAGTGGATGACGAAGGCCACGTTGGACTTGTCGATGCCCATGCCGAAGGCGTTGGTGGCGACGATGACCGGGGCCCGGTCGTAGATGAAATCCTCCTGGGCCCGGCGCCGGGTGTCGTCGGCCAGGCCCGCGTGGTAGGCTACGGCACCGATGCCGTTTTCCTTCAGGGCGTCCCGCACCTGCTCCACGTTCTTCCGGGTAGAGCAGTAGACGATGCCGTTCTTGCCCGCCCGTTCCTGGACCAGCTCCACCACAGCGTCCATTTTTTTCTGGGGATGGCGCACATCAAAAAACAGATTGGGCCGGTCGAAGCCGGTGACCAGCACCTTGGGATGGTCCAGCCTCAGCATGGCCAGGATGTCCTGGCGGACCTGTTCGGTGGCCGTGGCGGTGAAGGCCCCCACAACCGGCCGTTTGGGCAGATCCTCCACGAAGGGGGCGATGGCCAGGTAGGAGGGCCGGAAATCCTGGCCCCACTGGGAGACGCAGTGGGCCTCGTCCACGGTGACCATGGAAATGGGGAAGCTTTGGATGAAGGCGCAGAATTCCGGGGACTCCAGCCGTTCCGGCGTCACGTAGAGCAGCTTGCACCGGCCCTCCCGGATATCGGCGATGGTGTCCTGGTATTCACCGTCGTCCAGGGAGGAATTGAGGCAGGCCGCAGCCACCCCCGCCTGCTTCAGGGTATCCACCTGGTCCTTCATCAGGGAGATGAGGGGGGAGATGATCAGGGCCATGCCGGGCAGGGCCAGGGCCGGCACCTGGTAGCACAGGGATTTGCCGGCACCGGTGGGCATGATGCCCAGGGCATCCCGGCCGCCGATCAGGGCGTCGATGAGCACCTCCTGGCCGGTCCGGAAGGTGTCGTAGCCAAATATATCTTTTAAAATGGTGGTTTTATCGTCGGATTTCAAAGGTGTCTCCTGAAATGTGATTTGCGTTTTTTGTTGCTTTATTTTATTTTAACATAAAATGGGAAAAACGCAGGTAATCTTTGAATCGGGGGCGGTTATGTGGCATAATATTTTTAAAGATAGGACAGCGGCCGGTGGCGCGCTGTGGCGGGAGGAGGATCGCTATGGATGATCGTAAAAAATATGAGGAGGCCGTGCTCGGCACCTGCGGCGTAATGGGCTGCTACGACGACGAGGGCTTTTCCCTGTACAGCATCAACGGGCGCATGCTGTCCTACCTGGGTTATGAAACCGAGGAAGAATTCAGAAGCGCCATCTCCGGCTCCTTTGCCAATGCCATGGAACCCGGTGATCTGGATAAAAGCAGCCTGAGCGTCCACCAGCAGCTCGAAAAAGGCCCGGATTACGAGATCGCCTACCGGGTGCGGCGGAAGGACGGCACCTATATCTGGATTGAAGAACGGGGACATAAAATTCTGACCGCGGACGGCCGGACGCTGCTCATGGCCATCTGCTTCGACATGACCCTGCGCATGGAGGAACAGATGCTGGACGAGCTGGCCCGGGAAAAGGCGGCCCGCCGGCATTTTGAAAGGGAGCTGGCCTATCAGAAGGCCGCCCAGGGCGAAAACCTGCTGGTCAAGGTCCGGATGAACCTGACCCGCAACATGGTGGAGCATGTGGTGTCCAAATCGGTGGTGACCAGCGTCCACGTGGGGATGAGCTACGACGATGTGGCGGCCATCCTGTCCGCCGGTGCGGTGACACAGGAACAGAAGGGGCAGATCACAGCCCTGTTCAACCGGGCGCGGCTGGTGCAGAATTTTGAAGAGGGGATCTGCCGCTATAAGATCATCTATCAGAGGCGGATGCGCAACGGCCGGATCCAATGGGTGGAGACCACCCTCAACCTTTACCGGAACATGGATACTGGCGAGGTCCTCTCCTTTGATTATACCTACGATATCGACCGGGAGCAGACCATGCAGCTGATCCTGGGGCGTATCGCCGATCTGGATTACGAGTACATCACCCTGGTGGACAGGGAAACCCGCTGGCTGACCTGCGTCCAGTACCGGGATATGATGGATGATTCCCTGGATACCGGCAGCGGGGATTACCACGCCATGACCACGGAATTCGTCGAAAAGCACGTCGCAGAAGAGAGCCGGGAAGAGGTCAGGCAGGCCCTGGATTTCGACCATGTCCTGGCCCATTTGGAGGAGGAGCCGACCTATTCCTTTTCCGATTACGTCGTGATAGGGGGACGCCAGCTCCGGAAAAAATGGGAGTTTTCCTATATGGATGAAAGCCGGACGACGGTCCTGTTCGTCCTGTCCGACATAACGGCGGTCTTCCGGCAGCAGGAACAGCAGCAGGAAAAAATGAAGCAGGCCTGGCTGGCGGCGGAGCAGGCCAACCGGGCGAAGAGCGATTTTTTATCCCGGATGAGCCATGAAATCCGCACCCCCCTCAACGCCATCATCGGCATGAACGCCCTGGCCATGGAAAATATGGATGACGCCCGGGATGTGGAGGACTGTCTGGGCAAGGTGGACGCCTCCGCCCGCTTCCTTCTGAGCCTGATCAACGATATCCTGGAGATGTCCCGGATTGAAAGCGGCACGATGAAGCTCCTCTGCCAGCCCTTTTCCCTGAAGGCGATGATTGAGAGCGTCAACGGCATCATCGCCAACCAGGCGGGGAGCCGCGGCCTGGATTACCGCTGCGTGGTCGTTCCCAAAACCAATTTGGCCTATAAGGGGGATGCCATGAAGATCAAGCAGATCCTCCTCAACCTGCTGGGCAACGCGGTCAAGTTCACCCCCTCCGGGGGCTGGGTCCGGCTGATCATCCACCAGGACGGCGTCATGGGCAACAAGGCCCGGATGCGGTTCACCGTCAAGGACTCGGGCATCGGCCTGGGGAAAGATTTCATCGGGCGGATGTACGAGCCCTTTGAACAGGAGGACGGCGGGATGGGCGCCTCCCAGAGCGGAACGGGCCTGGGGCTTTCCATCTGCAAAAGCCTGGTGGATATGATGGGCGGTCAGATTTACGTGAACAGCGTCAAGGGGGAAGGAACCACCTTCAACGTGGTCCTCGACTTGGAAATGGACGACTCGGAAACCGACGGCGCCGGTTGGGATTCGTCGGCAAACACGAATTACGACTGGGATTTTTCCGGCCGGCGGATGCTGCTGGTGGAGGATCATGCCCTCAACGTGGAGGTGGCCCGCCGCCTGCTGGAAAGGAAGGGGGCTGCCGTGGAGGTGGTCGGCAACGGCCAGGACGCCGTTGATAAGATTGGAGCCTGCCCCCAGGGAACCTACGACATCGTGCTCATGGACATCCGGATGCCGGTGATGGACGGCCTGACGGCGACCCGGACCATCCGCCGGATGGAGAAGGAAGAAAAACGCAGGGTGCGGGTCCCCATCGTGGCCATGAGCGCCAACGCCTTTGACGAGGACGTGGAAAAATCCATGGCGGCCGGGATGGACGGCCACCTGGCCAAGCCCATCGACCCGGCCATTATGTACGCCGTGTTGGATGAAGTGTTAAAGGATAAATGAAATTACCGGCGTCATGCGCCGCAAAAGGAGACATCATGAAAAAAACAGCATACATCGAATGCCGGTCAGGGGTCAGCGGAGACATGATCCTCGGCGCCTATCTGGATTTGGGGGTATCCCTGGATCATTTGAAGACGGAATTGGCCAAGCTTGGCGTTGAAGGCTACCGCATCGAGGCAGAGAAGACCACCTCTTACGGCATCACGGGCACCCGCTGCCACGTCATCCTGACGGATGTGGAGCCGGAGCATCATCACCACGACGGCCATGACCATGATCCCGAAGGGGAGGACCATCAGGGCCACCCCCATCACGAAGAAGACCACTCCCACGATCACAGCCATGACCATCTCCACGATCATGACCATCCCCATGACCATGAGCATTCCCACGATCATGATCACAGGCATCCCCACGACCATTCCCACGGCCACGGGACCGACAATCACCACGGCCATGGCTTCGATGAAGGGGCGGCCCACCATCACCACCACCGGAGCTACAGGGATATCCGGGAGCTCATCGACCGCTCCGCCCTGGAGGACGGGGTCAAGGCCGATGCCCAGGCCATCTTCCGCCGGGTGGCGGTGGCGGAGGCCAAGGTCCACCAGGTCTCCCTGGATGAGGTCCATTTCCACGAGGTGGGAGCGGTGGATTCCATCGTGGACATCGTGGGGGCGGCCATCTGCCACCACGCCCTGGGCGCCGACATCACCTGGGGCTCCGCCGTCAACGTGGGCAGCGGCTTTGTCAAGTGCGCCCACGGCATCCTGCCCGTGCCCGCACCGGCCACAGCGGAAATTCTGGCGGCTTCGAACTACGGCACCTACTCCCGGTTCATCGAAGGGGAGGCGGCCACGCCCACCGGGGTCGCCATCCTGGCGGAGCTGGCCCGGTACACGGAAAACCAGCCGCCCTTCGCCATCGACGCCATCGGCTACGGCTTCGGCACCCGGGATTTCGGGGTGCTCAACGCCCTGCGCATCATCACCGGCCACCAGGAAGAAGAATCCGGCGACCGCATCACCGTCATCGACACCAACGTGGACGACATGACCGGGGAAATGGCCGGCTACGCCATGGAACGGCTGCTGGGCGCCGGGGCCCTGGACGTGTTTTACACCCCCATTCAGATGAAGAAGAACCGGCCGGCCCTGCGGCTTACCGTGCTGGCCGCGGCAAAGGACGTGCCCAGATTGGAGCGCATGCTCCTGAAGGAAACCACCACCATCGGCCTGCGCAAGTACGAGGTGGACCGGATCTGCATGGACCGCCGCTTCGAAACCCGGTCGACCCTGCTGGGGGATGTGACCCTGAAGGTCTGCGATTACGACGGCATCCACAAGGTCATGCCGGAGTACGAGGACCTGCGGCGCATCGCCAGGGAAAAGGGCATGGCCCTGTCGGAGGTGATGGCCATCGTGGCCAGGGAGATCCAGCCGGTGCTGGACTGAATCCGGCTTGAAGGACGTTGTCCTCGTTAGGAGACGGAGAAAAACAAAAATCGAATCACGATAAATCTGCAGCCTTCGGGCTGCATTTTTTATGCCATTTTCCCGAATTTTCCTGTGAATTTTCACAGAAAATGAACCGATATTTCAAGAGGTATCCCAATTCCCTAAATGCCCTGATTTCCTTGTTTTTGCCGGCCAATCCTGATAAGATATAACCATCAAAGATACGTATCCAAGATAAGAAAAAACAAGGTGAAAAAAGAGGAGAAAATCAAAATGATGAGGAGAAAATCAAAATGATGCAGAAGATTCAAAAATTCGGCGGGGCCATGTTCACACCCGTGCTGTTATTCGCCTTTGCCGGCATCGTCATCGGTGTGGGGACGCTGTTTACGACGGAGGTTGCCATCGGCAGCATTGCCGCCGAGGGAACCCTTTGGTACAAGTGTTGGAACGTGGTGCTGGAGGGCGGCTGGACGGTGTTCCGTCAATTACCCCTGCTCTTCGTGGTGGCCCTGCCCATCGGCCTGGCGAAGAAACAGAATGCCCGGGCGTGTATGGAAGCGGTGGTCCTGTACCTGACCTTCAACTACTTTATCGGCGCCATCCTGGCGGGATGGGGCCCGGCACTGGGCATTGACTACGACGCGGACCTTACGGGCAAGGTCGCCAACGGCCTGACCACCATCGCGGGGATCAAGACCCTGGACATGGGGATGTTCGGAGCCCTGATGATTTCAGGTCTCACCATCTACCTCCACGACCGCTTCTACGATACAGAGTTGCCTGATTGGCTGGGTGTTTTCAGCGGATCCACCTTCGTCTTCATGGTCGGCTTCTTCGTCATGATTCCCGCCGCCATCCTGGCCGTCCTGGTGTGGCCCAAGGTCCAGCTCGGCATGCATGCCTTCCAGGGCTTCGTACTGGGAGCCGGAACCTTCGGCGTCGGCGTCTTCGTCTTCCTCGAACGGATCCTCATCCCCTTCGGTCTGCACCATTTGCTTTACTCACCTTTCTACTACGACAACGTGGTGGTCCAGGGCGGGATTTACGCCGCCTTTGCCCAACAGCTGCCCAAGCTGGCCGCTTCCCACGATTCACTGAAGAGCCTGGCGCCCTATGCCGCTTACACGGCTACCGGCTGGTCCAAGATCTTTGGCTGCCCGGGCATCGCCGCTGCCTTCTATGTGACGGCCAAACCGGAAAAACGCAAGAAGCTGCTGGCCCTGCTCATCCCCATCACGGTGACGGCTGTGCTGTGCGGGGTTACCGAACCCATCGAATTCACCTTCCTGTTTGTGGCACCGGCCCTCTTCGCGGTCCACGCCCTGCTGTCCGCCATCCTGGCCATGACGATGAATGCTTTCGGCATCGTCGGCGTGTTCTCCGGCGGCGCCATCGAAATGGCATCCCTGAACTGGATCCCCCTGGGAGCCTCTCACGGGATGCAGTACCTGACCATGATGATCATCGGCCTCTGCGGTACGGCCGTGTGGTTCTTCGTCTTCCGTTTCCTGATTTTGAAGTTTAATTTCCTGACACCGGGCCGTGAAGAAGACGCGGATGACGTGAAATTCTACTCCAAGAAGGAATACCGCGAAAATAAAAACGGCGAAGCCGTTCCCGCCATGGAGGGCATCGACCAAAGCGATCCCAAGATGGTCCTGGCCGCCAACGTGCTGGAAGGCCTGGGCGGGAAAGACAACATCGTGGATGTGACCAACTGCGCCACCCGTCTCCGGGTCAACGTCAAGGATGAAACCTTGGTCGTCGACGACAAGGTCTTCAAAGCCATGGGCACCCACGGCGCGTCCAAAAACGGCAAGTCTATCCAAGTCATCATCGGCCTCTCAGTCCCTAAGATCCGGGAGAGATTTGAACAGCTTCTTTAAAAAATATACCAAATAAAATTTCAGGAGGAACATACAATGAGTCAGAATAAATTCGCAGTAACCGTCGCAGGCGGCGGCAGCACCTTCACACCGGGCATCGCCCTCATGCTTTTGGAAGAAATGGACCGCTTCCCGGTCCGCAAGATCACCTTCTACGACAACGACGCCGAACGCCAGGCCATCGTCGCCAAGGCCTGTGAGATTTACTTCAGGGAAAACGCGCCGGAAGTGGAATTTGCCTACACCACCGATCCCGAAACAGCCTTCACCGGCATCGACTTCGTCCTCGCCCATATCCGCGTCGGCAAGTACGCCATGCGGGAAAAGGATGAAAAGATTCCGCTTAAATACGGCGTGCTGGGCCAGGAAACCTGCGGCCCCGGCGGCATCGCCTACGGCATGCGCTCCATCGGCGGTGTTCTGGAAATCCTGGACTACATGGAAAAATATTCCCCCGATGCCTGGATGCTCAACTACTCCAACCCCGCGGCCATCGTGGCGGAAGCCACCCGCCGTCTGCGCCCGGACTCCAAGATCTTGAACATCTGCGACATGCCCATCGACCTGGAAGAAAAGATGGCCAGCATGATCGGCCTGAAATCCCGCAAGGAAATGCAGGTGGGGTACTACGGCCTCAACCACTTCGGCTGGTGGTACAAGATCCACGATAAAGAAGGCAGGGACCTGATGCCGGAAATCAGAAAGCACATGGCGGCCAACGGCTTTGCCGACGGCATCGCAGAAACCAACCAGCACGTGGATGACAGCTGGAAGCACACCTTCCAGAAAGCCCGGGATGTCTACGCCGTGGATCCCGAAACCATCCCCAACACCTATTTGAAATACTACCTCTTCCCGGATTACGTGGTGGCGGAATCCAATCCGGAATACACCCGTGCCAACGAAGTCATGAACGGCCGGGAAAAGAATGTCTTCGGGGCCTGCCGTGAGATCATTGAAAAGGGCACCTCGGAAGGCTGCGGCTTTGAAGCCGACGCCCACGCCACCTACATCGTGGACCTGGCCCGCGCCATCGCGGAAAATACCCTGGAACGTTTCCTCCTCATCGTCCCCAACGAAGGCGCGGTGGAAAACTTCGACCGCACGGCCATGGTGGAAATCCCCTGCATCGTGGGCTCCAACGGCTACGAAAAAATCTGTCAGGGCAGCATCCCCCAGTTCCAGAAGGGCCTCATGGAACAGCAGGTCTCCGTGGAAAAGCTCACGGTGGAAGCCTGGATCGAAGGCAGCTACCAGAAGCTGTGGCAGGCCCTGACCCTGTCCCGGACCATTCCCAGCGCGACCATCGCCAAAAAGATTTTGGATGACCTGATCGAAGCCAACAAGGGCTACTGGCCGGAATTGTCCTAAAAATATCACCTGATCCATCGAATTTCATTTCCGAACAGGACCCGGCAGCAAAAGCCTTGTGCTTTTGCTGCCGGGTCTTATTGGCCTGTCTGTGGCATGGTTGAAACAGGGAATGAAAACTTGACAAAAAATCGATTTGTTGTTATAACAACAGACGAGGGCCGCCTCTTGGGTTATACTGTGTCCATAAGATAAAAAATCAATTGAAGACGCCGGGCCCGGCAAAAGCGGCCGGCGGGGAGGATAAAGATGATACGCAAGATAATCCAGATCGACGAAGAAAAATGCAACGGCTGCGGCGCCTGTGCCGATGCCTGTCACGAAGGGGCCATCGCCATGGTGGACGGTGTGGCCAGGCTCATGCGGGACGACTACTGCGACGGCCTGGGAGACTGCCTGCCAGCCTGTCCCATGGATGCCATCCATTTTGTGGAGCGGGAAGCGGCGGCCTACGATGAAGCCGCGGTGCTGGCCAGCAAGCAGAAGAAGATGAAGGCCCAGGGCGTGGCCATCCCCGCGGGCTGCCCCGGCAGCCGGATGCGCCAGTTTAACCGGGAAGAAGCGCCAGCCGCTCCGGCACAGGCAGCATCGGCGGGAACCGTTCCCTCCCAGCTCCGCCAGTGGCCGGTACAGATCAAGCTGGCCCCCATCAACGCCCCATATTTTGACGGCGCCAACCTGCTGGTGGCGGCGGACTGCACGGCCTACGCCTACGGCAATTTCCATCAGGATTTCATCCGGGGCAAGGTCACCCTGGTGGGCTGTCCCAAGCTGGACTCGGTGGATTACAGCGAAAAGCTGACGGAGATCTTCCGCCAGAATGACATCAAGAGCCTGACGGTGGTGCGCATGGAGGTGCCCTGCTGCGGCGGTCTGGAACACGCGGCGGTGACGGCGCTCAAAAACAGCGGAAAATTCATCCCGTGGCAGGTGGTGACCATCTCCACCGATGGACGGATTTTGGAATAAATTTTATCAGGAGGCCAATATCATGAAATTTACAGTCAGTGATGAATGCATCGGTTGTGGCTTGTGCGAAGGCACCTGCCCTGAAGTTTTTGAAATGGAAGACGGCGTGGCCCACGCCATTGAAGGGGATGTGGATCCCGCGGTGGAAGATACGGCCCAGGAAGCCCTGGACGGCTGCCCGGTGGGAGCCATCTCCGCGGAATAATCCCTGAAATTGGGATAAAAGCAGTAAAATGAATGAGAACCGGCAGGCCCGGCGGGTAAAAATCACCGCGGGCCTGCCGGTTTTTGTCGTCCTGTGGAACCTACAGGGCCTTCAGCACCACAGCGCGGTAGTAGCCCATGAGCTCTTCCGGCGAGGGCTGCCAGTCGTGGCGGATCCACCAGCGGACCATCTCCAGAAAGCTGCCGGCGATGTGGTTGGTCAGGAAATCGCTGGGGATGTCGGGGTGGGCGAAGCGCTGGCCCTGGAGCAGGTAGTCCTCAATGAGCTGTTCCATGTAAAGCTTGAAGGAGCGGGTGAACAGGGCGCTGCTCTCCCCGGACAGCAGGCCCTTGATCACCGGCCCGTTGTCCCGCAGGTGGTAGAGGATGTGGCAGAGCATCTTCTGGGGGTCCGACGGCGCGGCGGAAAAATCGTGGGTGCGCTCGGTGGCCAGGTGCCGGGAGAAGATGTGGCCGAAGAGATCGGTGCACAGGGCCTCCAGCAAATCGTCCTTGGTGTCGAAATGGGCGTAAAAGGTGGACCGGCCGATGTTGGCCCGGTCCACGATGTCCTGGATGGAAATTTTGGCGTAGTTTTTTTCAGTCAGCAGCTCGTTGAATGCGGTAAAGATGGCCTCCCGCGTCCGCAGGGAGCGCCGGTCGTTTTTTTCTTTCATCAGTATCTTCCGGTTTCTACAATCGCTTTTGGATTTATGGTTTTAAATGACGGCCTGGTTTCTAGGGAGAAAAAGAATTTCCCGGGAAATGCCGCACAATTTTTTGATTTTGTCCCGTAACGCACAATCCGGTTGGTTTGACCTTCACAGGGTAATCGGCGTTTTGTACAATGAGTATACCATAAAACAGCGTGAAGAGGTGCGTTATGAACGAAAGCTTTGTAAAACAGGAACAGAAAAATATCATTTTGGCCGTGGTTTCCGGCATCTCCCTGGTCCTCAGCCTGGGAGGCTGGCTGCGCCCGGTGCTGCCCTTCGATATCGCCTGGGTGGCCATCGTGCTCTGCGGCATCCCCATCGTGGTGGGGGCCGTCAAGGCCCTGATCACCGAGCACGACATCAAGGCCGACGTGCTGGTGTCCATCGCCCTGGTGGCCTCGGTGGCCATCGGGGAGTACTTTGCGGCGGGGGAAGTGGCCTTCATCATGGCCATCGGGACCCTGCTGGAGGACGGCACGGCCAGCATGACCCGCAAGGGCGTGGCCAATCTGATCCGGCTCACCCCCCGGACTGCCCGGGTCCTCCGGGACGGTCGGGAACAAATGATCCCCGCTGAAGAAGTAGCAGTGGGTGAGACGGTGAGCGTGCTGGCAGGGGAAACCATCCCGGCAGACGGCGTGGTGCTGGAGGGGCGCACGGCCATCGACCAGTCGGTGATGACCGGGGAATCCATCCCCGTGGACGTGGCTCCGGGGGACGGCGTGACCTCGGGCACTGTCAACCAGGGGGCGCCCTTCACCTTCCGGGCCACCCATGTGGGAGCGGACAGCAGCCTGTCCCGGATGATCCGCCTGGCCGAACAGGCTGACGCCGGCAAGGCGCCCATCGTGCGCCAGGCCGACCGCTGGGCCACCATGGCGGTGTGGGTCGCCCTGGCCTGTGCCGCGGTGACCTGGGCCGTCACCGGCCAGTTCGTCCGGGCTGTGACGGTGCTGGTGGTCTTCTGCCCCTGCGCCTTCATCCTGGCAACCCCCACGGCGGTGATGGCGGGCATCGGCAACGCCTCCCGCAAAGGCATCCTGATCCGCTCCGGCGACGGCCTGGAACGTTTTGCCCACGTGAAGACCCTGGCCTTTGACAAGACAGGGACCCTGACGGAGGGCAAGCCGGCGGTGACGGCGGTGGTCCCCCTGGACGACACCCTGACTTCCGGGGAATTGCTGGGGCTGACGGCCTCGGCTGAAGCCAAATCGGAGCATCCCCTGGGAAAGGCCATCGTCCGCCATTTCACAGAAGACGGCGGCGCTCTTAAAGCCTGTGGGGATTTCGTCCTGATTCCGGGGCAGGGGCTGGAAGCCACCGTCGAGGGCAGACATCTGCGTGTGGGAAAAGAAGAAGGGGTCATTGGAAAGGATGAAAAGAATCTGGAAAATGGATCCAGTCAGCCGGTGGATGCGGCGGAGGGCGGCGATCTTTTGGCGGCAGGCCGGAAAAAAGCCGCTGCCTGGCAGGACCAGGGAGCGACGGTCATCTGGGTGGCAATCGACGGGCGGCCCGCCGGGTTCATCGCCCTGAGCGATACCCTGCGTCCCGACGCCCCGGCCATGGTGGCGGAGGTCCGGTCCATGGACATCACGCCGGCCTTGCTCACCGGCGATCACCGGACCGCGGCCCAGGCCATCGCCGGCCAGGCCGGGGTGGAAGAAATCGCCGCGGAGCTGCTGCCGGAGGAAAAACTGGCGCGCATCAAGAAATTGGAACAGGCAGGCAGCCCGGTGTGCATGGTGGGGGACGGCATCAACGACGCCCTGGCCCTGCGCTCCGCCACCGCCGGCATCGCCATGGGAGGCGTGGGCAGCGACATCGCCGTGGAATCCTCCGACGCCGTGCTGGTCAGTGACGAGCTGTCCCGGATCCCCTATCTGCTGCGCCTGTCCCGGCGGACCCTGTCCAAAATCAGGAACAACATCGTCTTCGCCATGAGCTGGAACATGGTGGCCGTGGTGCTCTCCGCCATGGGCATCCTCAACCCCGTCTGGGGGGCCCTGGTCCATAACTTCGGCTCCGTGGCCGTGGTCATCAGCTCGGCCTGCCTGCTGGGGTGGAAGGACGACCCGGATCATTCATCGCAAAGCCGGTAGCCCACGCCGATTTCCGTGGTGATGTAGCGGGGCTTGGCCGGGGTTTCCTCGATCTTCCTGCGCAGGCCGGCCATCAGCGCCCGCAGGGCCTGGGTGTCGCTGCCGTAGCCGGCACCGTAGATTTCCCGGATGATGGCGGCGGTGGTCAGCACCTTGCCCTGGTTTTTGAAGAACAGGGTGAGGAGGGCGTACTCCTTGGGGGTGATGTGCAGCTCCTTCTGATTCAGGGTGACCCGGTGCTTGGCCAGGTCCATGGCCAGGTCGCCGACTGAAAAGAAGGTCTGGACCTTGGCATCGCCCTGCTTGTGGAAATGTCTTAAGGCCACGCGGATGCGGGCCAGCAGTTCGGTTTTGGAAAAGGGCTTGGTCATGTAATCATCGGCTCCGAGATCCAGGGCCAGGGCTTTTTCCCTGTCCTGATCCCTGGCGGAAACCACGATGATCGGGATTTCGGACCATCCACGGATCTTCTTGATGACGTCGATGCCGTCCACGTCCGGCAGCCCCAGGTCGAGGAGGATCAGGTCAATCTGTCCGGATACCAGGGTGTCCATGGCGGTCACGCCATTTGATGCGGTCATATGCTGATAGCCCTCGGTCTGAAGGGAGTAGCAGATGAAATTGCGAATCTGCGCGTCATCTTCCACGACGAGGATCCGTTCTCCAAGATTACTCATGATTTTCCACCTCCAACGGTAATGTGAATGTGAATTGGGCGCCGCCCCCGGGCCGGTTGCAGGCGGTGATGGTGCCGCCGTGGGCCTTCACGATGGTGTTGCAGATGGGGAGCCCCAGCCCCACGCCGCGCCTGCCATTGGTGGCGTTGTTTGGGGAGGTATAAAACATTTTGAAGATGTTCGGCAGATCATCCTCCGAGATCCCCTCGCCGCTGTCGGTCACGTGGAAGACGGCAAAGCGTTCATTCTTTTCGACGCTGACGGAGATGGGGCCTCCGGGCTGGGTGTGCTTGACGGCATTGTCCAGCAGATTGACGAGGGCCTGGACGATCAATTTGGCATCCATGGGCACCATCAGCAGCTCATCTGGGATGGAGACATTGATCTCGTACCCGGGGGCGCGGCTTTCAATGTGTTCCAGGGCGCTGCCGATGATTTCCTCGACGGCCTCGGGCTCCTTTTGGAGGGCGAGGCGGCCGTCCTCAAGGCGGGTCAGGTTCAGGATGTTTTCCACGATGGCGTGGAGCCAGTCCGCATCCTTCCAGATTTCATCGGCGAGTTTGTAGCGGGGATCATCGGTGGCCGACATATCCCGGATCATTTCGCTGGTCCCCATGATGCCTGAAAGGGGGGTGCGGAGATCGTGGGAGATGGCGCGGAGCAGATTGCCCCGGTAGTGCTCCTGCCTGGATTCCTCCCGGTACCGGATCTGTTCCGCAACGCTTTTCTTCACCCGGGAAGTCAGGGTGCTGGTGATTACCGAGGTGAAGGTCATGATCGCGAAGGTGATCAGATAGCTCGGATCGTCCACGTGGAATGAATAATAGGGAGCCGTAAAGAAATAATTGAAGGCAACGGTTGCCAAAACCGAGGTGATGAGGCCGAAGGCGAAATCATCTGTAAAACGGGCGGTTATCAGGACGCTGAGCAGATACAGGAGGACGATGTTTGTTTCCGGAAATCCGGCGGTGCGAAACAGATAACCAACCCCTGTGGCAATGAAGACCGAGGATACGGACAAAAGCATTTCAAAGGTATAATGTTCCCATTTCGGCCTTGCTTCCTTCATCACCTGTCCCTCCCTCGATGACATCGCCTTTTTCTAATGTGCTGCCTGCATTATAATCCACTTGAGGCGAAAACACCTTTAATTCTTGACGGTACAGCCGAAGCCGATACGGCCCCATTCGATTTTGTGCTGCACGGCGTGATCGAAGACATCCAGGCAGTCGCTGTTTTCGTAAGCATCCTCACAAAAACGATTTTCCCCGAAGCTGCCGTATTTGTCCATGTTGAAAAGAGGGGGACGGAAGTTGGGATCAAGGGCCAGCGCCGCCCGGAAATGCCGCATGGCCAGATCGTGGTCATTTTCATGTTCCAGAAGGATCCCCATGAGGTTGTGGGGGATCGCGTCGTGGGGGAACCGGGCCATGGCATCGGCGATGGTTTTGTGGGCATCCGGAAAATTGCCATCGGCGATACAGCTTTTCACAATTTTGTTAAGGGAAACATCCGGACTTGTTTCTTTTTTTTTCGTCAACATTGGAGCACCTCCTGATACTATTTTTCAAGGGTATGGTATCAGGTTTTTTGTGAGAGGGATGTGAAAAAAGAAAGGTTGCTGTGAGAATTTTGTGAGAATTCTGTGGGAATGATGGGAAATGAAAAGAACCCCAGGGCAAAAGGGGCTCTTTTTTGATGGATGTCGGATTTTTTTTGATGGCCTTACGGGTTATGGGGGTGGCAGTCAGGGCGACCTGTCCGGCAGGTCAATGAAGGTGATGGGGCCTTCCAGTCGACCGGCGGATGATGGAATGGAGGATGGCCGCCAGAGGCCAGATGCACCAGCTTTTGTCCCACTGACCGAAGAGGAAGCTGGCCGTCAGGTAAATGAGGGTGACGACGGACCAGTAGAGGCTCCTGCGGTGGCCGCGTTTTCCCGGCTCTGAGGGCGTCTGCCAGGTGTAGTCGCCCTCGAAGCCGATACCGTTGGATCTCAGGCGTTCGATGTGGGATTTCTGGCTGCCGAATAAAATGATCAGGAAGCAGCCCACGGCCACAATCAACAGCAGCATGGCCACGCCGATGAGCTCCAGAAGATCGCTTTTCCAGGCCGCGGGGACGATGACCGCCAGGGGGGACAGCACGCACAGGCAGATGCCGATGGTCAGCCCCATGGTCCAGGTGCCCGATTCCTCGGCCTGCCGGCTCTGGATGAATTCCATGGTGTCAGGGGTCAGCCGGAAAGAGTCCTTTAGGAACTGGAAATCCTCCAGCTGGCGGCTGGCGGTGATGAACAGGGCGACAGCGGCGGCCACGAAGATGAACAGCGGAACCAGTCCGATGATGGCCGCACTATCGTTCTTGGGGAAAAAGCCAGCGACCAAAATGATGGGGACGGGGCTGACGATGCACAGCACCACGCCGATGGCATTGAGGAAATCGGTGTGGCGGGCCGCGTCCAGATAGGCCTCCGCCGTGGCCGCGTCGACGGCAGGGCCGGCTTCACCGACGTCACCCCCAGCTGGGGCTTCTTTTTTTTCGTCCGTTTTTTCTTCCCTGACGGTATTACCGGCCGGGGCTTCGAAGATGGCCTTCAATTCATCGATGTTCCCGAATTCCGATATGACGGCGCCCACCGCTTCGTTCTCGCTTTTGCCCTGCCCCTTCAGCTCGTCGTACCGGCTTTCCATGGAATCCAGCAGATCCGCCCGGGCCTGACGGACCTCCGGGGTGTCGGGCAGTGTGGAAAAAAGATTGTCCAGATACATTGTTAAAGCTTCCATTTTGTTCCTTTCCGGTTGTGCAACCACCTAATCCTCATGAATGAATGCTTCCACGACACGGCGGGTCGTCTGCCACTCCTCGCATTTTTCCAGATAATACTGTTTCCCCGCATCGGTAATCCGATAGTAGGTCCGGGGCCGGCCGTGGGTTTTTTCACCGGGAAAGGCCGTGATGTAGCCGTTCTTGACCAGCCGGTTGAATGCGGAGTACAGGGTCGTTTCCTTGATGATGTACTGGTCGCCGGTGCGGTCGCGGATGGCGCGGCCGATGGCGTAGCCGTAGGAAGGACCGTCCCAAAGCAGGGCGAGGATGAAAGTGTCGTTGTAACCGCGAATGATATCGCTGCTGATCATGGAAGGCCTCCTTTCAAAAATACTTCATCTGTCGTAGTAATAGTATAGCAGGATTACCCCGACAGGTCAAGTAATTTTGAGGGGATGGTCCAATAAAAAAACCGCAGGTCCGGAAAGTGTTTTTCGGTCCTGCGGTTCTGTAGGGGTTAAAAATTTTCGTCAAATTCTTTTTTGATGGTTTCCCGGGCCTCCTGGGCTTCCTGGGAATCGTCGCCGTCCAGCTGCTTGAGGAAGATGTCCGCGAGGACGCCTTCGGCTTCGGCCTTGATTTTCAAGGCGTCTTTGCATTTGGCCGCCAGGTCTTCGGGGAGCTCTTCGTCCTTGAGCAGGGATTTGAGCAGTTCTTCCGCTTTCTTGTCCACATCTTCGTCGTCGTTGTCTTTCATTTCCTGGTATTGTTCAAATAGGGCGGTGTCTTCGTCGTAGAGCTTGCCGTCGTCGTACAGGGCCTGGACGTCCGGGGTGAGGGCGTCCATCGCTTCGCTGAAGGCGTACATCTTTTTGCCGCCTTCGATGGTGCCGGTGATGGTGTCTTTAAAGGCGTTGAGTGTGTCGAATAGTCCCATGGGGTTCCTCCTTGGCCAGATTGGGGTCTGGGGTTTGTTTTTCTTACTATTATACGGGAGGAAGCTTGGGTTTATATTGGAAAGAGGGGGATTTGTGGCGGGGGGATTCGCTTTGGGTGCGTTGCGCCCTCGCTCATTGGAGGTTAGGGGATTTGTGGCAGCGGATTCGCATTGGTCGCTGCGCTCCCTTGCTCATTAACAGCCATGCTGTATTCGCTCCGGGCGCGTTGCGCCTTGCGCTCATTGGGGGTTAGGGGGTTGTAGCGGGGGATTCGCATCGGTCGCTGCGCTTCCTCGCTCATTAACAGCCATGCTGTATTCGCTCCGGGCGCATTGCGCCCTGCGCTCATTGGGGGTTAGGGGGAGGGTCTAGCGGGGGATTCGCATTGGTCGCTGCGCTCCCTTGCTCATTAACAGCCATGCTGTATTCGCTCCGGGCGCATTGCGCCCTGCGCTCATTGGGGGTTAGAGGGGTGTAGCGGGGGATTCGCATCGGTCGCTGCGCTTCCTCGCTCATTAACAGCCATGCTGCATTCGCTCCGGGCGCGTTGCGCCCTGCGCTCATACACGGCTGCGCCGTATACAGAAAAATAAGGGGTTAGGGGATTTGTGGCAGCGGATTCGCATCGGTCGCTGCGCTTCCTCGCTCATTAACAGCCATGCTGTATTCGCTCCGGGCGCGTTGCGCCCTGCGCTCATACACGGCTGCGCCGTATACAGAAAAATAAGGGGGTTAGGGGATTTGTGGCAGCGGATTCGCATCGGTCGCTGCGCTCCCTTGCTCATTAACAGCCATGCTGTATTCGCTCCGGGCGCGTTGCGCCCTGCGCTCATACACGGCTGCGCCGTATACAGAAAAATATAAAGGGCTCCTTACAAAAGCAAGCTTTCGTAAGGAGCTCTTCCTATTTTTCTGTGCATGGCTGTTAGCTTACGCGTTACATGAGTCCCGTATCTGACAGTCTTCTTTTGAAGAATCCGTTGAGTTTGATGATGGGGATCCGCAGGACGAGGCCGATGAGGAGGGAGACGCCGATGTAGCTCAGGAGCTTGAGCATGTCCACGATGTAGTAGTTGCTGTACAGGCCGGCGACGGATTCCCGCATGGCGCCGATGCTGAAGGTGAAGGCCATGTAGGGGTTGAGGGCCTGGAAGAAGCCGGGGAGGACCTGGATGGGGAAGGTTCCGCCGGAGCCGGCGACCTGGATGACCATGAGGAGGACGGCGATGGCTTTGCCCACTTCGTCGAAGGCGACGGTGAGGGTATAAATAAAGAAGCTGTACACGATGGAGGTCCAGACGCCGCAGAGGGTGAAGAGGACGGGGTTGGTCATGTGGACCTTGAGGATCAGCAGGTCGCCCAGGCAGGCCACCAGTCCCTGGAGGACGGCGGCGATGAAGAACAGGGCGTAGCGCCCGAAGTAAGCCTGCCAGGGCAGGAGGCCGCCGAAATCCTCGGGGTGCTTGACCTCGGTCTTGAGGATGGCCACCAGCACCAGGGCCCCGACCCACAGGCAGAGGGTGGTGTAGAAGGGGGTCATGGCGGCACCGTAATTATCCACGGGGAAGTAGCGGGTGGTCTGGAGCCCCACCGGGGACGAGAAGAAGCTGGCGCCGGTGGCGGGGTCCACGCGCATGAGGTTCATGAGCTGGCCCCAGCGAGCGTCGGTCTTCACGCTGCCCAGCTGGGTGGTGATGGTGTTCAGCTTTCCCTGGCCCCGGTCAATGATGGCCTGGAGGTCATTGAGGGCGACATTTCCCGAATCCAGGGCGCCGCCCACGCTGCCCAGGGCGTTGTTCACGTCGGACAGGCTGCTTTGGGCGTGGCTGAGCAGCGTTTCGTAATCCCCCAGGCTGTCGTAAAGGTCGCTGACCGTGGATTCCAGCGCCGGGGAAAAGCTGCTTTGCAGCGAATTCACCAGGGTGGTGAGCTTGGCGTCGATGGCGGCGTTCTGATCCGCCAGGGCGTTCAGCTTGTCCCTGGAGACCTGGCCGGTCTGCCGGAATTCCCGGGCGGCGGCGGTGAGGCTGTCGGCCATGGCCTGTTCCTTGGTAACCACATCGTTCAATTGGCTGAGGATGGGGTCGATGGCGGCCTTAAGGGCCGGCGCGTCCTTTTCCAGACTGGTGAGCAGGGTGATGGTCTTGTTGCAGAGGTCGATGATGTGGTTGCAGATGGCCTCGCTGTCGGTGAGCTGATCGGCCACGGTGTCGGCATTGGCGCCGGTTTGGGAGGCCAGATCCCGGAGGGTGGCGGTCAGGCTGCGTGACTGGCTCTGGACCATGGCGGCGATGGAGGTGATGGCGCTGTCAAGCTGGGTGCCCATGGCCCGGCCGCTGGACAGTAAATTCTGCCCGTCCTGACCCAGGGCCTGGGTGTCCTGTCCCAGGGCCTGGGCGTCGGGCAGCAGGGTCTGGGTGGCGGAGACCAGCTGTCTGGCGGCGGTTCCCGCGTTCTGGACGGCGGCCAGGGTGATCTTCAGCTGGCCCAGGGAGGTATTGGCTTCGTCCATGTCCTTGATGAGGCTGTCGATGGGGTCCGCCTGGTTGAGCTTGTCCGCGGAGATGTTGAGCAGCTGGCCGGCCACCAGGGTGACGGTTTCCACAAAGGCCTGGTTGACCTTGTTCTGCACCGTGTCCACCCCCACGTTGGTCATCTTGTTGGCGATGGCGTTGGTTTTTTCATTGAGATAATAATGGAGCTGGGGCTTGGTGATGGTGCCGGTGGTGATGCTGGCCATGTTCTGGCTGAAATCCCTGGGGATGACCACGGCGGCGTAAAAGCGTCCGCTGCGCACGCCCTCCAGGGCCTCCTGCTCGGACACGAAGGTCCAGTCCATGGCGTCGTTGGCCCGGAGCTCCTGGACCACCTTGTCCCCCACGTTGAGGCTGGCGCCGGATAAAACGGTGCCCGTATCGTTGTTGGCTACGCCGATGGCGATGTTTTTGGTATTGGAATAGGGATCCCAGTTGGCGGCGATGTTGAACCAGGCGTAAAGGGACGGGATGATGATCAGCCCGATCATGATGATGCAGGCCGTGGGCCGGCTGAGGAGCTTGCCCACATCCCGTCTGAAAATCGCGACGATGGTATTCATTGGCGGTGTTCTTCTCCTTTTAGATAATGTGCATTATTTATTATACACGACTTGGAGGGAAAAGGCTACCTCGGGAAAAAGTTAAGGGATTTTCCGCAAAAAAACAGCGGCTGAAAAGCCGCTGTCATTTATAGGGGGATGAAACAATTTAGGGGCGATAATCTTATTCGTCGCTGTCCTGGAGGGCATCGAAGCCTTCTTCGCCGGTCCGGACCTTGACGACATTTTCCACATCGTAGACGAAGATCTTGCCATCGCCGATATGGCCGGTGTACAATACTTTCTTAGCCGTTTCAATGACCGTGCGCACCGGTACGGCGGAAACCACGATTTCAAGCTGCACCTTGGGCAGCAGGCTCATTTCCACAGGAACCCCACGGTAGAATTCCGGCTTCCCTTTCTGGACGCCGCAGCCCAGGACGTGGGTGACGGTCATGCCCATGATGCCGATCTTGTTCATGGCATTCTTCAGGGCTTCAAATTTGGCCTGGGTGGTGATGATGTCGATCTTGGAAATCTTCACATCCGATCCCACGGAAACCGCCGGTTCAGACAGGACTTCCACAGGAACGGCGCGGTCGATGGTCACCGGTTCTTCCTTCTTGGAAGCGGTTGGCGGCATCATGGCGCGCTTGTTCCAGTCAAAGCGGGCCAGCTGCGGGATTTCCGCGTTGTCGTCGGCGTAATAATCCAGCTCGGAAGCGGACAGCGGGGTATCCGGGTAAGCCAGGACGCCCATTTCCGGGATATCCAGGCCGGCCAGCTCGTCTTCGGGAGCGACGCGCAGGCCCCAGGTCTTGTCCAGGATCCGGAAGAACAGGTAGGACACGCCGAAGCCCCAGACGATGAGGACCAGCACGGCGATGAGCTGTGCCGCGAGCTGGGACGGGTTGCCGTAGAAGAGCCCGGTCACACCGCCGCTGACGCCGTTGAGGCCGTCGCCGTAGGTGCCGTCGGCAAAGAGGCCGGTGGCGATGACGCCCCAGACCCCGTTGACGCAGTGGACGGAGATGGCACCCACAGGGTCATCCAGCTTCAGCTTGTTTTCCACGAACGCCACGGAGTAGCACACCAGGAACCCGGCGATGATGCCGATGATGAAGGCGGAGATGCCGTTGACGAAGGCACAGGGCGCGGTGATGGCTACCAGGCCGGCCAGGGCGCCGTTGGCCGTCATGGACGGATCGGGCTTGCCGTATTTGGCCCACATGTAGAACATGGCCACCAGGCCGCCCACGGCGCCGGCGATCATGGTGTTGGTGGCAACCACGGCCAGACGGGCGTCGGACGCGTTGAGGGTGGAGCCGGCGTTGAAGAAGAACCAGCAGAAGAACAGGATGATGGTGCCGATGATGGCCATGGGGATATCGTGGCCAGGGAAGGCCTTGGCCGTGCCGTCCTTCTTGAATTTACCGATCCGGGGTCCGATGACGATGGCACCGGCCACGGCGATCATGCCGCCCATGGAGTGGACCACCGCGGAACCGGCGAAGTCGACGACGCCGTGGCCCAGACCGAAGTTCCGGCCCAGGGCTGACAACCAGCCGCCGCCCCACACCCAGTTGCCGAAGCAGGGGTAGAGGAACATGGAGATGAAGAAGGAGGTGATGACCACTGCGGAATACTTGACCCGTTCGGCCATGGCACCGGTGGGGATGGTGACGGTGGTATCCATAAAGACCATTTCAAAGAAGAACAGGGCGTAAATGCCGGCGTCATAGGTGCTGCCCAGCATGAAGCCCTTGCCGCCGAGGATGCCCCCCAGTCCGGGGATGGAGATCATGGCATCCAGGGCTGCGCCGCCGGTACCCAGGCCGGCCGCACCGCCGGAGCCGCCCATCTGCAGGGCGAAGCCGACCAGGAAATAGCCGATGGCCCCAACCAGGAAGACCATGAAGTTCATCGTCATGGTATGGGCCGCGTTCTTGGCGCGGCAGAAGCCTGTTTCCACCATGGCGAAACCGCATTGGAAGAAGAAGACGGCGAAGGCACAGATCATGATCCAGGTGTAATTGGCACCGGACATGGCCTTGTTGGCTGTTTCAGCCACATCCTTCAAAGTGGAGGAACCGGCCACCGCCGTGTAGGACGCCCCGGTGGGATCTGCCGCTCCCGAGGGAGTGGTTCCCACGGCGACGACGTTGATGATGATTAACAGAATGATTGCACAAATAATGAAGGGCATTACTTTTTTGGAAGTTTTCATTACTTAACTCCTTAAAATTATTTTTTAAAATGGGCCAGTGAGAATTTTGAAGTTGATTTGTAAACTTCAGCCTTCAGCTGGCGGACGGCTTTAAAATACCGAAGCCCGAGATAGGCGATGGGCAGTCCGAAGACGACGCCGTGAATCGGGTTGCCCAAAACGTAAAAGATAAGGCCATAGCGAAGGCTTGCAACGGCGAATAGCGCGCCGGCGACGATGATGGCCAGGGACAGGCCGGTTAACAGATAGATGGGAATCCGCTTGTTCATCGGAACCTGGCCGTTTTTGTCTTCTTGATCCATGTGTTCACCTCCAATTCAATGAAATTTCAGGCTTATTGTCAGGTACAAAAAAAGACACCCGACAGTGAAGAGTACGCTCACCATTGAGTGTCTGGGAAAATCAAGCCTTTGTGTAGTATAAAAAATATGGATAATAAAAAAAAGATACAGAAACGTCCTTCGCGTACGTCTTTGTATCTTGACTTAATAATAGCACGGACAAAATCATTCGTCAACGAAAAAAATAAGTTTTTACAAATATTTACAATTTGGCACCGGCACAGCAGGGATTTTCATTCCAGCTCGTGGCGGACCCGTGTGAGGAAAAGCTCCGCCGCGTGGGAAAAGACCTGGTACTTCTTCCAGACCATGTTGAGGGAGACGGTTAACCGGGGTTCCAAAGGACGGAAGCACAGGGAACTGTCGCCGGAGGTGTTGATGAGCTTGTCCAGGGTCATGGCGCAGCCCAGGCCCTCATCCACCATTACCGAGGCGTTGTAGATCAGATTGTAGGTGGCGACGATGTTGCATTCGGTGATGTCGGTCCCGAGCCAGCTGGACAGGAGATTGGTCACCCGGTCCTGATCGGAGCAGAGGAGGGGGATGCCCCTGAGATCCTCCGGCGCGATGACGGCCTTGGCGGCCAGGGGATGGTCCCGGCGCAGGAGCAGCCCCCAGGTGTCCACGGCGGGGAGGCGCAGGTAGTCGTAGGTCCGGATATCCGTGTCTCCGATGAGGATGCCGAAATCCAGCAGGCCCTTGTCCAGCCGTTCCTTGATCTCCTCGGCGTTGCCGCTGTGGAGGCGGTAGCGGATTTCGGGATAATCCCCCTGGAGGTCCCGGGCGATTTTGGCCAGCAGGCGCATGGCGTCGGATTCGCCGCCGCCGATGAAGATGTCCCCGCTGACGATTTCGTCGGGGCGGGTGATCTCCGCCTCGGTGCGGTCCACCAGGCTGACGATTTCCTCCGCCCGCTTTCGCAGGAGCCGGCCGGATTCCGTCAGGGTGATGGTCCGGTTCCCCCGGGTGAAGAGCTGGGTGCCGAGCTGGTCCTCCATTTCGTGAATCTGACGGGACAGGGTGGGCTGGGACAGGTGCAGGGCACCCGCCGCGGCGGAAATATTGCCCTCCCGGGCGATGGTTAAAAAATAGCGGAGCACGCGGACTTCCATGGAATGGCCTCCTTTGATATGATAATTAGATGATATCACCTTCACTCATGCCTGTCAAACATGAACCACTATCGAATATAAGTATTTGATATATGCATGAAGCCACCTTATAATTTAAGTGCGGAAAATGAAAATTCTATTCTATTATGAGGTCAATATGAACGAACCAATGACGAAGGACCGCCTCATCCAAAATTTAAAGGACGCCGGGTGCAGCCCCAAGCTCAGGGAGGCTTACCTGGATTACGGGGAAAGGGGCTGTGACAAAATGCAGCTCTGCCTCCTGGCCAAGCAGCGGGCCATCCTGCTGGACCGGATCCACCGGGAGCAGAAAAAACTGGACTGTCTGGATTATCTGGTGTATCAATTAAAAAAACAGGAGGCCGGCTGCAGCCCGGCCCCAATGAAAGAAGGCGACGGTGATCCATGATTCTGACAAAAGCATCGACCGCCGGCACCGCGGCTTTGAAAATGGCTGTTTCCCTGTTATTTTTTGTGGAAAGTTTTATTTCATCCCAGGTTGATTTAGTGTATACTAAGGATAATATAAATTTAAAGAATGGAATAAGGGGCGATGGGAAGCAAAAGCCTTTGCCCGGGGAATAAAGATGAAAGATTACGATGACCGGCTGGGTTTCGTCAAGCTGATGCGCAGCATGGCTTTGCTGGATGAAAATTGGGAAGCCTTTAACGCCATCCTCCAAATGGTGCCAGGGGGCGTTTTTGTCTACTCGGCAGAAAAGGATGAACAGTTTTCCTTCGTCAGTGAAAACATGTTGTCCATGCTGGGCTACACCGAAGAGGAATTTTACGAAAAATTTGACGGCCGTTTTTCCCAGATGGTGTACGAGGAGGACCGGGAACGGGTGGACCGGGAAATCTGGGAGCAGATTGAAAAGGCCGCCTTCGATACCTGCTTTTACCGCATTGAAAAAAGGGACGGCAGCCTCCTGTGGGTCCACGATGAGGGGCACATCGTCACCGATACCAACGGCAAGCGCTGGTTTTACGTGGTCATCGTGGACATCACAGCCTCGGTCAAGATGCAGCGGGATCTGGAGGGCCGCAATGAAGAACTGCGGGCCATCATCGACAACATCCCCGTGAGCATCATCGTCTTCCGCAAGGAAAAGGCGGAGGTCAGCGTGGAGGCGGTCAATGGCTTCCTGTCGGACCTCACCGGGGTCAGCGTCGATGCCTACCGGAGCATGTCCAACGGGGATCTGCAGGCCATGGTGCATCCCGACGACCGGGCAGGGGTCATGGCCTTTTTCAAATCCTCAGGCATCGCCCGGCGGCAGGCGGAGGAACCCATCTACCGGTTCCTGCTGCCCGGACACGACACCTATCAATGGCTCCACATCCGTTCCATCCAAGTCCCCCAGAATGATGGCACGTCCCTGATTTACGCCGTGTTTACCGACGCCACCTATTACAAGGAAAAGGAAGAGGAATACGAACGGAACCTGGGGGAATTCATGTCCGTCAATCCCAATACCCTGTGCGCGGCCCGGCTGAACCTGACGCGGAACCAATGCGACGATTTCCGGGGCGCGACGCCCTTCATCGAGGAGATGCTTAGGGCGGATACGGCGGATGAGCTCATGGTGGGCATCACCGAGCTCATGACGGAGTCGGACGAAAAGGAAAAGTTCTGGCGCAATTTCAACTGCGGCAGCCTCCTGGGGTACTTCAAGGCGGGGCAGCACCAGGCCACGGCGACCTACCACATGATCATCGAACAGGGCAAGGTCCACTGGGTGACCATTTATTTCAAGATGGTCCTGAACCCCCACACGGGGGACGTGGAAGCCATCGCCTCCATGGTGGATTCGGAGCAGGTGCGTCGGGAAGAGGAAATCTCCAAGGCCATCGCCGACGACGAGTACGACGCCATCTGCATCATCGACATCGCCCAGGAAACCGTGGATTTTTACGGGGTCTCCCTTCAGTCCGAATACATGCTGGGACGGACGTCGTCAGCCATGAGCTATGACACCCTGCTCCATTCCGTGGCCGGGCGGGTGCCGGACGAATTGGAGCGCCGGCATTATCTGGAGGATACGGCCCTGTCACACGTGTTGGAGGTGCTGGAGCACCAGTTTGAGTACGTGGTGACGTATTTCTTCATCAACGCCAAGGGCAAGCGGCGGCGCAAGAAGATCGACTTCCGCTACCTCAACGACGCCCGCCAGGAGCTCATGTACACCCGGTCGGACATCACGGCGGCCTTCCTCCAGGAGGAAGCCCACGCCGAGCAGCTCCAGCAGGCCCTGCTCCTCTCCGAACAGGCCAGCGAGCGCAAGACCGAGTTTCTGGGCAATGTGAGCCATGACATGCGTACGCCCCTCAACGCCATTTTGGGCTACAACGACCTGGCCCTGTCTTCCGACGATCCGGGGTCCAAGGACGAGTATCTGGAAAAAATCCGCCAGGCCGGGAGCACGCTGCTGGATCTGATCAACGATACCCTGAATCTGGAAAAGATTGAAACGGGGAAGACGACCCTGAACCAGACCGCCGTGGTCACCGATGTGTGGGTCCGGGAGGCGGTGCTGGCCGTCAAGCCCCTGATGGATAAGAAGCACATCGATTTCGTGGTGGATGACCGGCGGGTCGCCGGGGTCAATTACAAGGCAGATCCCATCAAGCTCAAGGAGATCGTGATCAACCTCCTGTCCAACGCGGAGAAATTCACGCCGGAGGGCGGAAGGGTCGAATTCAGTGTGGAATGTGTCGGCCTGGACGACGACTGGGTCCACGACCGGATCGTCGTCCGGGATACGGGCATCGGCATGAGCCGTGAATTCCTGTCCCGGCTGTACGAGCCCTTCGCCCAGGAACGGACCCGGGAAACCGCGAACATCGGCGGATCGGGCCTGGGCCTGGCCATCGTCAAGCGCACGGTGGACCTCATGGGCGGCAAGATCGACGTGGAAAGCGAGCTGGGGGTGGGGACGACCTTCACCCTCCAGCTGGATTTTGAGCGCTGTGAGCCGGACAAGGTCCGGAGCCGCTCCGACGGGGAGCTGACAGAAGATGGAGATATCGAGGGCTGCCGCGTGCTCCTTTGCGAGGATAACGACATGAACGCGGAAATCGCCCAGATGATCCTGGAGCGCAGCGGCGCCGTGGTGACCCGGGCGGTGGACGGCCTTGAAGGCTACGACCGCTTTGTGGCGTCGAAATCCGGCAGCTTCGATTTCATCCTTATGGATATCCGCATGCCCGTGATGGACGGCCATCAGGCGGCTGAAAAGATCAGGCATTCGAGCCATCCGGACGCCCAGACCATCCCCATCATCGCCATGTCGGCGGAAGCCTATGATGAGGATGTGCGTAAATCCCTGGCTGCGGGGATGAACGCCCATCTGGCCAAGCCCATCGATCCGAAAAAACTGGTCAATACCCTGGCCAGCTATAAAAAGAAATAAAATGATGCTGTACCGTTAAAAAGTCTGGCCGCTTCCCGTGGAGAGGAGCGGCCAGACTTTATGATTTGGAGCTGATGAATTATTTTTCCAATTCCATGACCACGTTGAGCAGTTCCCCGATGCCGTCAATCTGGGTCAGCACCGAGTCAAAATTCTGGAGGAACCGGGGCGGCTTCATGGCGAAGCCCACGCCGGCGGGGGTGCCGGTGAGGATGATATCCCCGGGCATCAGGGTCAGACCCTGGGACAGGTCGTGGATGATGGTGGGAATGTCGAATATCATGTGGCTGGTGGTGGATTCCTGGCGGAGACTGCCGTTGACGGAGCAGCGGATGCCCAGGTCGAAGGGCAGGGGCATGTCCTGGCGCGGGACGATCACCGGGCCCATGGGGCAAAAGGTGTCCAGGGATTTTCCCTTGAACCACTGCTTGTGGCTGGCCTGGAGATCCCGGGCGGTGACGTCGTTGGCGATGGTGTAGCCGAAGATGTGGGACTCCGCCTGATCCTTGGGGATGTCCGCGCCGCCGGTGCCGATGATGACGGCCAGCTCGGCTTCGTAATCCACCTGGTCCGTGACCTGGGAGTGGCGGTCGATGACGGCGTTGGAGCCGATGACCGTGGTGGGGGCCTTGGTGAAGTAGATGGGGGCCTCCGGCTTGCCGGAAAGGCCGGGGATGTTCTTGATCTCCTTCACGTGCTCGGCGTAGTTCTTGCCCAGGCAGAAGAGGTTGCGGGGCGGCTTGGGGATGGGCGCCTGTAGATGGATGTTCTGGGCGAAGTGGCCAACATCCGTGCCGGACTGGTCCACCGCACGGGCCAGTTCGTCCATCTGCTCCCCGGTGGCGGTTGCGATGAATTGGACCAGGTCATTGGAAAAGCGGCAGCCGATCAGGGCCCCGGCTTCCGTCAGAGACAGGACGCGCTTCCGGTCGGCGGTGAGGACGCCGCCTGTGGGGACATCGTCGTCCAGAAAAGTGATATAGAACATGGGAGTTCCTCCTTCAGCGTTTGATTTCCTTATTTTACCATAAAAAGAGGTTGACAAAAGGGCTGATTGGAATGAGAATGAATATAATAACGACAAGAAAACGCAGTGATTCAGGGAGGCAGGCATTGTTACAGTTTGAAAATAAGGGCGCGGTGCTCATCATTTTGGCGGGAATCTTCTGGGGGACCATGGGGCTGTTCGTACGCAGCCTGGGGGCCTTCGGCTTTACCCCGGTCCAGATCGTGTGCTTCCGCTTGAGCGTGGCTGCCGTGGTTTTCGCGGCGATTTCCCGGGTGAAGGAGGGACCGGTAAGAATCCCCCGCCGGGATATCCCGCTGTTCCTGGGCCTGGGGCTGGGCAGCGTTTTGATCTTCACCTGCTGCTATTTCACGGCCATCCAGATGATGCCCATGTCGGTGGCGGCCATCCTGCTTTACACCTCACCCATCTGGGTGATGCTTATGGCGGTGCTGTTTTTGCACGAGCAGCTCACCCGGGTCAAGGTGATGGCCCTGGTTTTGTCCTTTGCCGGCTGCGTGCTGGTGTCGGGCATCGGCGGCGGGAAGGTGGCGCCCCTGGGATTCGTCATCGGCCTGTGCTCGGGCATCGGCTACGGGCTGTACAGCATCCTGGGTACCCTGGCCCTGAAGAAGTATTCGGCCTATACGGTGACCAGCCGCACCTTCATCATCGCGGCGGTGGGGTGCCTGGCCATCAGCAGCCCGGCGGATATGGCGGCCAAGGCAGCGGCCTGCGGCAATGGTCCGTTCCTGGCTGTCCTGGTGGTGATGACGGGCATCGTCACTGCGGTGGTGCCCTTCCTGTGCTACACCCTGGGGCTTTCTACGGTGCCGGGGGGGAAGGCAGCCATCCTGGCCACGGTGGAGCCCATGGTGGCGACGCTCCTCGGCGCCCTGGTGTACCACGAGTCCCTGACCCCGGTGTCGGGGTGCGGCATCCTGTGCATCCTGGCGGCGGTGGTGATCCTCAATCGGAAGAGCCCGGAGCCCGGGCTGGAAGGATAGGCGTTTTTTTCATCGGTTTCTGTTTATTTTACGAAGGAAGGTGGAAACATGGCGCTTCACAACGTCAATACCCCGGTGGGGGAAATCTTTTGGGGGCATCTCCTCCTCATGCTTTGCTGTGTGTTTTATCTGATCTGGTGGCTGGTGGCCTTCAAGCCCGGGGACAACAACTTCGGCGTGGGGACCAGCCTGATCATCGTGGTGGCGGGGCTCCTGGGCCTGGCCGGGGTGGTGCTGATCCTCATCGGCACCCGGACCATCCCCCACGAAACCGGGCTTTTCCCAGGAAACAGCCTGCTCATCGGCGGGGTGATCGCCTACATCCTCTTGTGCGTGATCACCGGCATCCTCATGAAGCGGCCGGTGACCACGGAATTGTTCCTGATCACCGGCTGGGTGGTGATGGAGCTTTCCACCATCAGCGCCCTGTACGGCGCCGGGGTCTTCACCTGGAACCGCAGCATCATTTTTTCGGCCGTCGTGGCGGTGGCTGCGGTGGTGAGCCTGGTGGCCTACGGGCTGTATTACAAGCTGGATCCCGTGCCCAGCTACATCGACGGCACCATCCCCCTGGTGATGGTGGGAATTATCAGCGTGGTCATGGCCGTGCTGGCGGCGTGACGGGGGAATGGGCGGGACCGGCCGGCGGTCAGAAAATTATTCTATTTTTCAGTAGATTCTGGGAACAAGCAATATTATAATAATAAAAGAATACGCGTTTTTGGGAGGTAGCTATGACTTGGCTTGAAGTGCAGATTACGACGACACCGGAAGCAGAGGAAGCGGTTGTGGAATTATTTTACGGATCGGGAGCCAAAGGTGTGGTGATCGAGTCGGCGGATAACCTGGCCCTTATTGAAAAGGACCCGACGGTCAATTACATCGATGAAAGCATCCTGAACATGGATCCGGACATTTCCGTGATCCGCGGTTATTTTCCGCAGAACGACGCTTTTGACGAGGCCATGCATCAGCTTATCTCCGGCATCAAGCGGCTGCCGGCCTGCGGGCTGAACCCCGGGGGATGCGAGCTTTCCATCAACCAGATGAAGGAAGAGGACTGGGCCAATTCCTGGAAGCAGTTTTACAAGCCCACCAAGGTGGGCAAGACGGTGGTGGTCAAGCCGACCTGGGAGGATTACACGCCGGGGGACGATGAGATCATCGTCAACATGGACCCGGGCATGGCCTTCGGGACGGGGACCCACGAAACCACCCGGCTGTGCGTCATGGCCCTGGAAAAATACGTCCGGGCGAAGGACCGGGTCATCGACGTGGGCTGCGGCTCGGGCATCCTGTCCATCGTGGCGGCGGAGCTGGGCGCGGAATCCGTGGTGGGGGTGGACTTCGACCCGGTGGCGGTGGACGCCGCCCGGGCCAATGTGTCCCTCAACGCCATGGACGATGCAGTGGACATCCGGCTGGGGGACCTGCTGGCCACGGTACCGCCGGAAAACCAGGCGGACATCATCGTCGCCAACATCTTTGCCGAGGTGGTGGTCAAGCTGGTGGACCAGATCGGTCCCTACCTCAAGCCCGAGGGGATGTTCATCGCGTCGGGGATCATTGAGGACCGGCTGGAAATGGTCCTGGCCAAGCTCCGGGACACGGGCTACGAGGTCCAGAATATCGAAAAGCTGGGAGAATGGCTGGCAGTGTCGGCCAAACGCAAATAGGACCGCTTTGATGTATCTTAAGCTGCATGGATTATTGGCCTTCCCGGAGGGGTTTTCCTTGTTGGATGGGCGGTAATCGGGTATAATGGTGCTTATCGAAGGGAGTACCAAAACTTTGTGGCAGACAATCAAACTGAAATTTGGGCTGTCCGGCCGTAATCTGGGCGCCATCATAGGCTTTGAATTCACATATAAATTCCTGACAGCGGGGTTATTCACCCCGCTGTTTATCGTGCTCCTCCAGAGGAGCATCCTTCAGATCGGTCTGGGGAACAGCAGCCAGGCGGACATCACCCATTACCTGACCCGTCCGTCCACCATCGCCGTGCTGGCCGCAATCCTGCTCTGCATGATCCTGGTCACCCTGGTGGATATCTTCGCGGTGATCCAGGCCCATCAGGCGTCTTTCCGGCGGCAGCGGATTTCTGTGGGACAGATGTTTGCCAGCGGCCTGTCCGGAGTGCGCCGGGTCCTCAAGCCGGCCAACTGGGGGCTGATGGCCTACAGCCTGCTTTTCTGGCCGTGGCTGACGGCCATTCCCCTGACCCTGTTTCTGCTTTGCGTCCGCCTTCCCATGAACGTGAAGGTCGTCCTGGGGTATTACTGGAAGCCCGCTGCGGTGGGGATAGGGGTGGCCCTGGTTTTATTTGTGGTCCTGCTGAGCCGGGTCTTCATCCTCCACAGCTTCTGCCTGCAGGAAAAGGGAGCGGGACGGGCCTGGCGGGAAAGTCGGCAGCAGGTCAAACACCGCTATTTTTCCATTTTGTTTGAAATCCTCATCTGGGAACTGTTCCTGGGGGCGGTGGCGGCCCTGCTGGCCGGTGCTTCCCTGGGAATCGCCGTGCCGGTGGTGCGGGCCCTGCGTCCGGCGGTGACGGCCTTTGACGCCTCCCTGTACGTGGTGACGATAATCGGGATCATCATCGCCGCCATCTTCCATATGTTTTTCGTGCCCATGTTCTTCGCCAATGTGTCGGCCCTTTATTTCAGGACCGCGCCGGAGGAGGAAGTGCCGGCGGGAGTGAAACAGCGGTGTCCGGCGAAGACTCTGCGGCCCGCTGGTCAGAAGATCCTGGCATTGCTGATCTGCATGGTGGTCCTCGTCGACGGATCGGGCTTCATCGTGACCTGGGAGCTGGATCAGACCGTCAACGGAACGGCGGTGGCCTGGCCCCAGGTGACGGCCCACCGCGGGGCGTCGACGGTGGCGCCGGAAAATACGCTGCCGGCCTTCCAGAAGGCTATCGATATGGGGGCCGACTGGGTGGAAATGGATGTGCAGCAGACCAGCGACGGCGTCATCATCCTCAACCACGACCCCAGCCTGAAGCGCGTCACCGGCCTGGCCAAGGAAGCCTGGCAGGTGGATTACGCGACCGTCGCCAGCCTGGACGCGGGATCCTGGTTTTCCAAGGAATACGCCGGGGTGCACGTGCCCACCCTGGAAGATGTGGTGAAGGAGTGCAAGGGCAATGTGAAGATGAACATCGAGCTCAAGCCATCGGGCCACGAGAAGGATTTTGAAAAGAACGTCCTCGCCGTCCTGGACAAGTACGACATGAAGGATGAATGTGTGATAGCCTGTCTGAAGGTCGCCCCCCTTAAAACGGTAAGGAAGCTGGACGGGCGGTACAAGACGCTGTACATCGCGGATTCGCTGCAGGATTCAATCATCAATGATGACGACATCGATATGATGAGCGTGGAAACCAACGTGATGGACACCAGCGTGGTCAACAAGATCCACAAGGCGGGCAAGCAGGTCTTCGTCTGGACGGTGAACAATGAGGAGAAGGTTTCGGAAATGGTGGATGATGGCGCGGACAACATCATCAGCGACAATCTCCAGTCCACCCGGGATGTGATCGAACGGGAAAAGGTACCGGGGATCACGGTGGAAGTGGTGCGGAAATATTACGACAAGCTGGCGGCCCAGGGATGACCTGGCCGCTTTTCTTTATGGTTTTCTTAATCGCACAAAATGATGGTGGACAGGACGGATAACGGATATTATAATAAATGAAGCGACACTGTCCATTGGAAAATGGAAGGGATTGGTATTGGAAAACGGCGTGGAAAACCGTTGGGGGCGTGTCCAAAAATCATCGGGTCCGTGAGGATCAGAAAGGAAGTTTTGGATGGATCCATCAACCCATTCGCAAACGAGGGGCGGTTCCGGCAAAGGCCTGGCCATCGCCCGACGAATCGTCCAGGCGGCAGCCTTCGTGCTGTTTCCGGGATTGTTCATCAGTACCTTCTCCGCCATCGGGGACATCGTGACAGCTCTGATTTCCGGGAGCTTCAGCCCGTCCGCCCTGGCCATGCAGCTCATCCTCGCCCTTTCCATGGTCGGGGTCACGGCCGTCTTCGGCCGCTTTTTCTGCGGTTTCCTGTGCTCCTTTGGCGCCATGGGGGACCTGCTCCATTTCATTGCCAAAAAACTGCACATCCCTCAGCTTGAAATCAGCGAGCCGGTGGACCGGGGGCTCAAGTGGGTCAAGACCGGCCTGCTGGCGCTCACCGTGCTGGTCGTCTGGATCCTGGGGGCCTTTAACGGGGCGACGGACAGCCCGTGGACGGTCTTCGGGTTCTACGCCACCTGGGAGGTCTGGAAGTGGCCGTCTGCCGCCAACTGGCTGACCCTGGGCGGGATGCTCCTCCTGGGCATCATCGTCGGCTCCCTGTTCATCGAACGCTTTTACTGCCGTTACCTGTGTCCTCTGGGGGCGATTTTCGCCCTGGTCTCCCGCCATCGCCTGTTTAGGATCGACAAGCCCACCCAGGGCTGCGGCCGGTGCCGGGCCTGTACCAAGCGTTGTCCCATGGGGATTCCCCTTTATGGGATGGACGAGGTGGACTCGGGGGAATGCATCGACTGCTTCGCCTGCAAGACCGTCTGTCCCCGGGATAATGTGTCCATGCGGCCGGCACCGGCAGTGGCCGCGGTCATCGCGGTGGCGGCCTTGACGGGGCTGTTTTATTTTGCCAACACGGCGGGCACTGCCATCGCCTCCAACGCGGCGGCCCAGTCGGCGGCGTCATCCTCTTCTTCTTCTTCTTCGGATACCTCCGGCGGATCATCATCGTCGTCCACCACGGCGCCCTCGACGTCCACCTCCACAGGGCTCAAGGACGGCACCTACACCGGTTCGGGCACAGGGTACCGGGGGACCACCTCGGTGACGGTGACGGTATCCGGGGGTCAGATCACGGATATTACCATCGATTCCTTTGCCGATGACAGCCAGTATTTCAACCGGGCCCAGAGCACGATCATTTCGGAAATGCTCAGCGCCCAGAGCGTGGACGTGGACACGGTGTCCGGCGCCACCTTCAGCAGCAATGGCATCAAGGAGGCCGTGGCCAACGCCCTGGGGGTGAGCTTCACCAACCCCAATTCCACCATGCAGAGCAGCCATGGCGGCGGACCGGGAGGGCATTGATCCGGAGAGCGGCTGAATCAAATCAAACAGCTTTTCAAATAAAAAAGGCTGCTGCACTGAGTAGAATGGCGTGCAGCTGTCCGGCCTGTAAATAACATTCAAGGTCGACTTGACGCGGACAGCGGTGCTGTCCGCGGAGCGGAGACTAAAATGTTTTTACAGGCCGGACAGCGACAGGTGCCTTACACTCGGCGCAGCAGCCTTTTTTTGTTTTCTTACGCTTCCAGCATCTTCATGAATTCTTCCCCGGTGATGGTTTCCTTTTCGTAGAGGAAATTGGCCAGGGTGTCCAGCTTGTCCCGGTTCTCCGAGAGGATGTCCCGGGCCTTCTTGTGCTGGGCCTTGATCAGGCTTACCACCCGTTCGTCGATTTCCTTCTGGGTTTCGGCGGAGCAGCTCAGGGAGGTGTCGCCGCCCAGATAGGCGTTTTCCACGGTTTCCAGGGCGACCATGTCAAAGGCGTCGCTCATGCCGAACCGGGTGATCATGGCCCGGGCCAGCTTGGTGGCCTGTTCGATGTCGTTGCTGGCGCCGGTGGTGATGTGGCCCACCGCCACCTCTTCGGCGGCACGGCCGGCGGTGAGGGTGGCGATCTTGTTGGTCAACTCTTCCTTGCTCATGAGGTTCTTGTCCGCTTCCTCCACCTGCATGGTGTAGCCCAGGGCGCCGGAGGTGCGGGGGATGATGGTGATCTTCTGCACCGGGGCGGAGTGGCTCTGCATGGCCGCCACCAGGGCATGGCCGATTTCGTGGTAGGCCACAGTGCGCTTTTCGCTGTCCGATAGGATGGCGTTCTTTTTCTGGTAGCCGGCGATGACCACTTCCACGCTTTCTTCCAGGTCGGCCTGGGTGACCACCCGGCGGTTATCTCGGACGGCGCGCAGGGCGCCTTCGTTGATGATGTTGGCCAGCTCGGCGCCGGAGGCTCCGGCGGCCATGCGGGCGATGGCGTTGAAATCCACCTGGGAATCCATGGCCACTTTTTTGGCGTGGACGGCCAGGATGGCTTCCCGGCCCTTGAGGTCCGGCAGCTCCACGGGAACCCGGCGGTCGAAGCGGCCGGGACGGGTCAGGGCCTGGTCCAGGGAATCGGGGCGGTTGGTGGCCGCCAGGATGATGACGCCGCTGTTGTCCCCGAAGCCGTCCATTTCCGTGAGGAGCTGGTTCAGGGTCTGTTCCCGTTCGTCGTTGCCGCCGATGCGGGCGCCGCCGCTGCGCTTCTGTCCGATGGCGTCAATTTCGTCGATAAAGACGATGCAGGGCGCCTTTTCCTTGGCCTGCTTGAACAGGTCCCGGACCTTGGACGCGCCCATGCCCACGAACATTTCCACGAATTCCGAGCCGGACATGGAGAAGAAGGGAACATTGGCTTCCCCGGCCACGGCTTTGGCCAGCATGGTCTTGCCGGTCCCCGGAGGGCCCACCAGCAGCACGCCCTTGGGCATGGAGGCGCCGATGGCCGTATATTTCCCCGGGTTGTGGAGGTAGTCCACGATTTCCGACAGGTTTTCTTTGGCTTCATCTTCCCCGGCCACATCCATGAAGTGGATGCCCTCCTCGGAAGGGACGTAGACCTTGGCGTTGCTCTTGCCCAGGCCGCCCATGCCGCCGAAGGTCATGGCATTGCCGCCGCCGGCGGCGTCCATCATTTTCTTGCGCATGAACTGACCCAGAAGCATGAAGATGATGATGGGCAGGATCCAGTAGACGAAGAAGCTCATCAGCGGGGACATGGTGGTGTCGATGTTCCGGGAGAAGGTGGCACCGGAGGCGTAGAGCCGGTCGGTGAGGCCGGCGTCGTCCATCTTGCCGGTCTTGTAATATTCCGTGTTGTCCTTATTGGTGAACACAATCTGGTTGTCCTGGATTTCCACCTTCCCGATGTTCTTGTCCGTGATCATGGTCATGAAGGTGCCGTAATCCACCTCCTGGGTTTGATGGGCCGCCAGGTAGGGCGTAGCCAGGATATTGAACAGGATCAGAACGGCGATGACAATCAGGTAGTAAAAGATGAGGGGTTTTTTTGGTGTTTTGACTTCTTGCATGAGGGCCTCCTTGCCGTGGCCAGTGTAAAAAAGTCCGGCCTTATACATTTTAATCATTCTATCAGGTATAAATAGAAAATAGCTTAATATCGGCACAAAATAGAAATACAATTAGCTGGTTTTGAAAAAGAACAAGAATAATAAAATGGAATTAGAGGAATTTCTTGATTACATCTTAAAAATAAGTTAGAATTAGAGCAAGTGGAACCATTTCAATAACAAGTGCCTAAAAGGGCGAAGGGCGGATTGGACCGGTTTGGCGGTGAACGTCAAAGGTCGGCAAAAATCCCGCGGGGTAGACGGAAATGAAAAAACCATTAAAAGAGACGGATAAGCTGTACAAAAAAAAGCATCTGAAAATCAGCACTTTTATTTTGGTGGTGATTCTGATGTTTGGGGTCGGACTGTTCATTTATTCCTACCGCAGCCTGAGCCAGGCCATGCAGGATGAACGGGCCGATGCCGTGAATCAGATCGGCGGGCTGGTCACGGAAAAGGTAGCTGTTTTGCGGGATACCAATGTGAGCGAGGTGAAGCAGAAGGCGCTGCTTCTGGAAAATGCCCACGTGAGCACCAAGGCCGAGGCCAGCCGGATGATGACCGATCCGGAAAACTTCCTGCTGGTGACAGAAAGCGGGGCCTTCCGCACCATGGACGGCGGATCCGTCGTGGTGGGGGATACCCAGCTCATGGCCAACATCACCTCCGGGGAGGGGGTCCAGTCCTCCTTTGCCACCATCCAGACCAAGGGGGATTACTGGCTGTTTTCCATCAAGATGAGCGGCGTCAATCTGGACGGTGAGCCGATCATCGGCCTGGTCAAGCGGGTGGACGCCCAGACCTACGCGGATATCGCCGCCATCCCCATTTACGACGGGGCGGGCGCCTCCTACGTGGTGGACAAAAACGGCGTCGTCCTCATGCACCCTTCCAAGGTGACGTACAGCGACGCATTCCAGGGCTACAATTTCATCAATATCCTGAAAAAAGAAAATATCAAGCAGTCGGATATCGACGCCTTGTCTTCGGCCATGCAGGATGGAAAGGAAGCGCAAGCCGTGATCACCATGAACGATAACCGCTGGCTCATCAAGGTCATGCCCCTGGAGACGGGGCGCAGCCTGGTGCTGACGGTGCCCATCACGGTGACGGCCAAAACGACCCTGAGCCGGATGCAGAACACCATCGTGGGCATCGGCGTGGTGGCGGTGACGGCCACCCTGCTCTTTGCGGTGTGGATGACCTATATGGTGCGGCGGAGCCAGGCTGTGGAATTGGAACAGGCCAAGGCCCGGGCCAAAAGTGATTTCATGGATAAGATGTCCCACGACATCCGCACGCCCCTCAACGCCATCGTGGGCATGAATGAGCTGGCTCTGGAATCCATGGACGACCAGAAGGTGGTGACGGATTGCCTGGAAAAAGCCAAGGCGTCCAGCACCTACCTGATCTCCATCATCAACGACGTGCTGGATATGAGCCGGATCGAAAGCGGCAAGATGACCGTGGCGCAAAAGCCCTTCAGCATGGAAGACGTGCTGGACACCGTGAAACGGATTGAAACCGGTCCGGCAAAGGAAAAGAGGCTGGAACTGACGGTGACGGCGAAGACCCCCATCGATACGGATTTCGTCGGCGACAGCCTGCGGATTCAGCAATGCCTCATGAATCTGCTCTCCAATGCCATCAAATTTACGCCGGAAGGCGGCCGGGTCAGGCTGACCTATTGGTCCGGGCCCCTCAATGACGGCCGGAAGCAGGTGGTCTTTACGGTGGAGGACACGGGCATCGGCATGAGCGAGGATTTCCTGGAACGGATATTCACGCCCTTCGAACAGGCCCAGGCTTCCCAGACCAGCGGTCAGGCGGGCAGCGGCCTGGGGCTTTCCATCGTCCGGAGCCTCACCGAGCTCATGGGAGGGGAGATCAGCGTGGAAAGCACAGTGGGGAAGGGGAGCGTCTTCACCATCCGCCTGCCCCTGAAGACGGCGCCCAGGTTCGGGCCGGTGGCCCAGGGGCCCAGGAGCGTGGCTCTGCCCGAAGGCATTGTGGGCCGGCGGATCCTGTTGGTGGAGGACCATCCCATCAACCGCCAGGTCATCCGTCGCCTGCTGGAAAAAATGGGCATGGTGGTGGATGAAGCGGAAAACGGCGAGGTGGCCGTGGAAAAATTCGCGGCGTCCCGGCCGGGGGATTACGCCATGATCATCATGGACATCAAGATGCCGGTGATGGACGGCCTGACGGCGACCCGGAATATCCGTGCCATGGACCGGGACGACACGGCGGCCATTCCCATCGTCGCCCTGTCGGCCAACGCCTATGCCGAGGATGCAGACAAATCGACGGAAGCCGGCATGCAGGCCCATCTGGCCAAACCCATCGAGATCGAGGAAATGCGCAAGGCTCTGGCCACCTACATCAAACCGGTGTGACGGCCGGGAGGGAAAGGAGAATAATGATGAAAAAAAAGATTTGGGGGCTGGCCTTGGCCAGCGCGGTGATTGTCTTAATGGTCTGTCTGGGAGGATGCAGCCTGTCCTCGGGACAGAATAAGCTGGATGCCAATCTGAAGGCTTCCAACGAGATCGTCAGTTATAAATCGGTGGATACCAGCAAAACAGTCATCACCTTCGGCAAGATCATGGCGCTGGATGCGGCGCCCCTGGAAAAAGCCATTGAGGCCAAGTTCCCCGATGTGGATATTGTGCCCACCGACGACGCGGCGGGGACGGAGCAGGGGGCGTACCTGAAGGTCCTGGGGGACAACGACGCCCTGCCGGACATCACCTTCGCCACGGTCACCCTGCCGGCCAATGATTTCATGTACGACCAGTCGGCGGAAAGCTACATCAGCCGCTACAATCTTTCAGCCCTCAACGCCGTCAGCCTGGACGGGAAGATCTACCAGGTGCCCATTGAAAATTCGGTCAACGGCATCGCCTACAACAAGACCCTGTTCGCGGAACACGGCTGGTCCGTGCCCAACAACCTGGACGAGTTTTACAGCCTGTGCGATCAGATTTCCGCAGCGGGGATCCGTCCCTTCGTGCCCTGCATGAAATATTATTCCACCATCGAGTCCGTGGCCATGGGCCTGAGCTACGACGATGTGTTTGCCGATGCCAACAAGCAGGTGGCCTACAATAAGTTTTCCAAGAAGGAGGGCAGCTGCAAGGGCGTGCTGGAACCGTCCCTGACGGTGCTCAAGAACCTGTACGACAAGGGCATCATCACGGATGACGACTTTTCCTCCAGCGTCACCAGCAACCGGCAGGACCTGTACGCAGGGAAGATCGCCATGATGCCCGTCAATTCGGATATCTTTTCCTTCGTGCGGGAAGAAAACCCCGACGCGGAGATCGGGTTCATCGGTTACCCCACCCGCACCGATGGGGCGCGCTGGATGCAGATGTGCACGGGCAACAAGCTGTCCATCTCCAAAAAAGCCATGGCCGATTCAAAGAAGAAGGCCATCATCGAGGAAATCATGGATTACCTGAGCACCGACGAGGGGCAGGCAGTGATGTTCGAGTCCTTCTCCGGGGTCAGCAGCCTGTCGTCCTACCAGGACAATATTTCCAGCGATTACGGGGAAGTCAAATCGACCATGGAAGCGGGACACATCTTCTACGCCAACTTCTTCGCTTCCAATGATTTCAATCCGACCTTCAAGAAATTCATCACCGGCCAGATGTCCATGGATGACATGATCACGGCCTGTGACGCGGTGGATACCTTCAACGCCTTCAAAAAACTGGACGATGCGGTCATCGGCAAGGCGTCCAAGGATTTCACCGTGCTGGAAACCAGCATGTACAACGCGGACGTGCTGAAGGAAGCCTCGGGGGCGGAAATCGCCCTGCTGCCCAACATGTCCTATTATCAGGGGAACCTGGCCCAGATCTTCAAGGGGGACATCAAGCTGCCCGAACGCTTCGTCCTCAAGGGGGTGGGGAGCAAGGATTACCTGACCACCTATCAGATCACCGGGGCCAATCTTAAAAAGCTCATGGAACATCCGGTCATCAAGGGCTCGGAGGTCAACATCATGTACGCCTTCTCCGGCCTCAAGATGGAGTACGCGCCCTGGAAGGACAAGGACCAGAACGTGGTGAGCCTGACCCTGGCCGACGGCACGGCCATCGACGACAGCAAGACCTACAACGTCGCGGCCTGGGCTGGAGGCATCGACAAGCAGTACATCAGCAGTACCGTCAAGGCCTTCAGCGATGCGGGGGACAACAAGACCCTCATGACGGCGGCCATCAAGAAGGCGGGGACCATTTCCCCGGTGGATGACGGCCGGATCAAGCTGGATTATTAGGAAGTTCGTTACAAGGGATACAAGGTTGAAGGAATGTTTAACGGGGGCTGTCCGGCCGTGCGCCGGGCGGCCTTTTGTGATATAATGGCAGCAATGAAACCAGAGGAGGCGATGGGATGAACAAAGCGATCACCCTGATTATTTTCAGTTCCCTCGCAGGGGCTGCGGCCCTCATGGGGGCCATCGGGCTTACGCTGATGGCCATGGACAATGAGGACGACGGCCGGCGCCGGTGAGAGGAAGGGATTTATCCAACCTGGTAGGATTTGACAGGAAGAAAGGAGGGCGTCATGAAAAAGGCGATGGCGGTACTGATGATCGGTACGGCGGCGCTGGTGGCATTCATCGGAATGACCCTGGCGGCGGACGACAACGACGAACCCCAGGTCTGATGACGGCGGGCAGCCCGAAATTTTAATTTTGTTTTAAATCCAATAAAAAAACATAGGCATATTTTTCATTTTTGTGCTAGAATAATTTTACCGAGCGGCATACGCGTAAGTCCAGGGAAGTCTGGACCTGCGCGTTTTTATTTTTGCAAAAAATAAGGACGGGTCTCCCTCTTCGATTCTCAATACACCCCAAACGTCGGCACCGCGAGCAGGAAAACACTGCCTGGGGTGATTCTGCTGATGGTGGATTGGGATTCGCGGACAGGGGACGCGCAAAATGGAGGAGTTAAAAATGTCTGAAAAAACAACGGCTTTGGATGGAAAAATAGCGAAAAAAAGCGGCGGGGAGGTCCGCCTGTGGACCCGGGATTTCATTTTGATCATCGCGATCAACTTCCTGGTCTTCATCAACCACATCATGATCCTGTCCACCTTTCCGTTTTACGTGGAAAAGCTGGGGGGCACGGCGGCCATCGCCGGGCTGGCAGCGACGGTCTTTTCGCTGATCGCCGTCATCTGCCGGCCCTTCATCGGGTGGATGCTGGACAACGGCAAGCGCAAGGCCATATTGATCGTGGGGCTCTGCGGCCTGGCTCTGGCCCCGGCGGGGTACCTGGCGGTGCCGGTGCTGTCGGTGGCCCTGATCTTCCGGATGATCCACGGGGCCTCCCTGGCCTGCTCCAACACCACCTCCAGCACCATCGCCACGGACATCATCCCCAGGGCGCGCTTCGCTGAAGGCATGGGGATGTTCGGCATGGCCACGGCCCTGGCGACGGCCATCGCCCCGGCCCTGGGGCTGTACCTGATGGACCGGGGGTACATGATCCTGTTCCTTTCGGCCACGGGCATCGCCATTGTGGCCCTGGTGCTTTACCTGTTCCTGCACACGCCGGCCATTGAAGCCAGCTCCAAGCCGCTGAACCTGAAGGTCCTGGTGAATCCCGACGCGGTTCCGGCATCCACCATCATGCTGGTGTTCATGCTGACCTTTGGCGCCCTGGAAAATTTTCTGGCCAAGTACGCCCAGGTCAGCGGCCTGCCCAGCGGCGGCCTGTTCTTCGCCATTATGGCGGTCATGCTGCTGCTGGTCCGGGTGACCCTGGGCAAGGTGGTGGACCAGCGTGGGGAAGGCATCTTCGTCTACACCTGCAACGCGGCCATGGCGGCGGCTTTCCTGCTCTTGGCCTTCGCGCCGGGGACGGTGACCTTCCTGCTGGCGGCTGTGCTGGCAGGATACGGCTTCGGCGGGCTGGAGCCGGCTCTCCAGTCCATGGCCGTGCACATCGCTTCCCCGGAAAGCCGGGGCTCGGCCAATTCCACCTTCCTGTGCGCCTACGACATCGGCATCGGTCTGGGCGGCGGTCTGGCCGGGGTGCTGATCACCACCGCAGGGTACAATCAGATGTTTGCTGTGCTGGCCATCGCCAACGCTGTTTCCCTGGTTTTGTATCTGGTATGGGGGAGGAAGCATCCATCGTCTTTTAACCGGAAATAGAAGGTAACCTGACAACGATAAAAAGACAGGGCTCAGGCTGCAGTCATCTGTTTTGCCGCCGCTTGTATCCCAAGAAACCCATGGCCAGGATTAGGGGGAGGCCGATGGTTAAGGGAGACCACTGGATATCCAGACCCGTGACGGGGTTTGTGGCGGAGGATGCAGCTTCGGCCGATGGAGAGGGCATTGCTGCTGAAGGCTCCACATAGGCGTTGACTTCTGTGCTGCCGGCGAATTGGGCCGGACTGGCAGCTGCCTGGACCCGGTCGCCGCCGGACAGAGTCACCAGGCCGGTCAAGAGGAAGCTCAAAACCAGCGCCGCCAACAGAAAGGCACCGCGGTGTCTGTGGTGGAGGACAAGCCGCCAGTGGGACTTATCCGTCCGTCCATTAATTAACATCGTTAACGGTGACGACTTTACTGAAGAAATTGATGGTGCCCTTGAAAGGGCCGGACCATTCCTTGAGGTTTTGCATGTACAGCTGGTTCTGATCCAGGGACAGGCTGCCGTTCACCGAACTTCCGGCAGTTTTTAAAGTGGCCAGAAGGTAGCCGTTGGGATAGAGGCTGCCCTTTTGGATATCAGCGCCGCTGGCATCGAGAACCTGGTAAGTCAGGGTTTTGTCCTTGTTAGCGGTGCCCTGGCCGGTAAGGGTGAAGTCAGCGTTGGTAGCATCCTTCATCAGCACGGCAATCTGGCCTTGAGTGAGGTTACTGACTTCGGTCAAGGCCACAGTGAAGCTCTGACTATTGATGTGCGGCGTTTTATTGTCGCCGGGCTGGGTCAGAGAGCCAAAGGAAATGGTGGCGGGGATGCTGATGGTGTAGGTCACGTTGCCCCCAGGCTCGGTGCTCGAGACGTTGCCACTTACCTCCGATGATCCGGCCGGGGAGGCATCGGTTAAATCCTCTGCCAACACAGGAACTGCCAAACAAAATAAAACAAGCAGGGTCAAACTGAAAATTTTTAATTTCATATCTTTTTGCTTCTTTCTTTCAAAATTATTCCGTCACCGTCAGGGTGAAGGCGGAGTCCGCGCTGTTCAGCGGGGTCTTTTTATCGTCCAGGGTGTAGGCCTGGTAGTGGACCCGGGCGTCGTAGCTGCCGGTGGTCAGGGTCTGGGTCAGGGTGATGGATTCAAAGCCCTTTCCAGGCTCAAGCAGACCTGAGGTGTAGAGCGTGGTGCCGTCGTCCAGCATGACGGTGGCTTTCAAATAGCATGCATTGCCGCTGGGATTGCCCACCCGCAGGTTCAGGGTAGTGTCCCCGGTCTTCATCTGGGCGCCAGAGTAGCCGGGAATCTGAATCTGGCTGGCGCTGGGCGTGGGGGAGGTGTTTATGTTCCAATCCTGGGCGTTGGGGTCGATCCAGGTATCCCCGTTGTCCTTTGGCCGGAGCCATTGCCACCAGACGAAAAATCCGGCGGCAATGAGGATCAGGATGACGGCCGCTATGATGATGCGGCGTTTTTTAATGGAGGTTTTCGTTGGAATTCACTTCCTTTTTCAATATCTTTCTTTTTTTGCGCCAGTCCAGGATGATCAGACCGGCCAGGACCATGAGCAGTCCTGCTGAAAGCAGGGTGCCGGCCGGATCATCCAGACCAGTGGCCGGGGCGGGTTTGCTGCCGGATGGCGAGGAGTTGGATGTCTGTGAGCCGCTGCCAGTGGTGCCGGTCAAATAATCGGCACTGTGGCGGAAGATGGCGAAGGTCCCCGGATCGGCCACTGTGAGGGACAGGTATCCATTTTTCACCATGCCGACGGCGTCAACGGTCTGGCTGCCGGTGAGCCGGCTGATCAAAGCCGATGCCTGATAGGACAGAAGGCTCGATGGGATGGACAGCGCCAAATCGCCCTCGTATAAGGCCGGCGTGCCATCGGCGTACAGCAGTTTCAGGCTGTAGGCCTTCAAGACGGTCTGCCCTGGATGGGCCGCAGCCAGCGTCTGGTAATCGGCGCTGGAGGTGTCCAGCTTGGCAAAGCTCAAATTGGCATCGGGATGGAACCGGCCCGTCACCTTGATGCCGGTGGCCGGATCGGTAAGTGTCCGGGTTTCCACGGTTGATTTTTCAATCCGGGGGTAACCGGTGTTCTGGCTGGCTTTCCAGGTCCAGACCCGGAGGCCAAGGCCCTGGGTATCGGTGTTAAGGGTATTTTTAAACGCCTCCGTCTTCATATCACCATCGCCCATGGGCTTGGCGCCCAAATCGCTGTCGCTTTGGTTGGAGCAGGCAGCCGCTGCCGTATCGGTGTAATAAAACCCGGTCAGGCTGGCGTTGTCGCTGGTGCCGGCAATGGCGCCAAGGGCTCCGCTTCCGGCGGGGCCCCGGCTGCTGTAGCCGTGGCTGGCCGTTCCGTGGTTGATGCCGATGAGTCCGCCGCCGGAAATGGAGGCTGTGATGGTACCCGTGTTGTACACATTGGTGATGCTGCCGTTGTTGATACCGGCCATGCCCCCGGCGGTATCGCCTGTGGCACTGGCGTTGCTGTGGCTGTCGGTGATGGTGCCGTTGTTGATGCCTACCAGGCCGCCGGCTGTTCCGGCCTTCACATCGGAATTCAGGGTAGCGATGGCAAGGGTTTCGCCGTTCTTATCATAGGTGCCGCCCGTGTTGTCGTTGATCCCGGAGCCGCAGCCGGAGATGGATCCGTTGTTGGTACCGGCCAGACCACCGGCAATGTCCGCGGCGGCCGTCCAGTCCATGTCGACGACCGAAAGGTTCTTAACCGTGCCGCCGGTCCCGACGACCCCGAAGAGTCCCTGGATGCCAGCTGCAGGCTTCAGTCCCTGGATATAATAATCCCGTCCGTCAAAGGTGCCGATGAAAGGATGGTCTGCCGTACCGATGGTTTGATTCCACGCCTGCCCGTCGGTGTCGATGTTCCCGGTCAGATAATAAGAGGCCGAAGCGTAGGCCGGATCCTTTTGGACGCTGGCGGCGACCGCCGTCAGATCGGCGTAGCTGCCGATGGGGTAGCGCCCATCGCTGTCGGGATTGACCGGCGGTGGTGTGACCGGAGCGGTCGCTGTCCATTTGGCGTAGAAGGTCTTGTCCCCGGTGGTTCCCTTGGCGATGCCCGTCACCGCCTGGGTGAAGGCCGCATCGGTGTACCAGCCGTTAAAGGTGTAGCCGGAACGGCTGGGAGCCGCCAGGGTGACGGCGTCGTCGATGGTGTAAGACGCGGGATTGGTGCTGGCGTTGGTTCCACCATCCAGAATGTAGGTAATGGCGTAGGCGTCATTTTTCCAGGCTGCGTACAGGGTGATGTCCTCCGTTTCCTGGGCGCAGTCAATCTGAGAGACCACCGGGTCGGACAGATCGGCCGCACGGTGCCAGCCGGTGAAGGCTGCACCTTCTTTTGTGGGAGCCGCCAGGGCGATGACGCCGCTGTCTTCGGTGAAGACCGACGGATTGTCCAGGGCGTTGATGCCGCCGTCCAGCTCGTAGGTGATGGCGTGCTGGACCTTGGGGGCCATGATGGTCAGGGCGATGGTATTGGCGGTGCTGCGCCCGGATCCAGTATTATCGCTTCCCGGGTAGAAGGCTGCCAGGGTATAGGTGCCCGCTTCCAAACCATCATTAAAGGTTGCCGAGTAGTGTCCGGTGTTTTCGGTGGTGCCGGTGAGCCGGGTTACTTTTTTGTCCGCTGAGATGGCGAATACCTGGATGGTCTGATTGACGACCGCATTGCTGCCTGTCATGGCCAGATCCCCGGTGATGGTCAGCGCCTTATTTGGAACAGCTGCAACGCTGCGGCCATCGTCACTCACTTCCACCACGCTGCCCGGGTTGTCATCCTTGGAAACATTCAGGGACAAAGTCGTCACGCTGTCACCAATGTGCAGGATGGCCGAACGGCTCTCCAGACTGGCGGTATGGTTGCCGGTGGGACTGGTTTCCGTGACGACGCAGCGGTAAATGGTTCCGTCCAGATCATCTTTATTATTGTCGGTGATCACTCCTTTTTCGGCGGCCCAGGCCGCATTGAAGGTGGGGCCGGTCTGCCCGGCGATGTCCTGCCAGGAGGATTGGTAGTTGTTGGCGACATCAAGACGCTGCCACTGATAGGTGAGGGCTTCGCCCGCCACGCTGGACTCAGCGGTGATGCTGAAACCGGCGGCCTCACCGACATTGGCGTACACATCCTTTGGAGGAACGGTGATGACAGGGGTCCCGGCGCCACTGCCAGGCGTAACCTCTTTCCGGGTAGCTCCCTGTGCCGGTGACGACTTGACGCTGGCAAGGCCGGTGGCACCCGTTCCGCTGTAGGCTTCCAGTTTGAAATAGTAGGTCGTGCCGGCGTCCAGACCTGAAACCAGGGCGTAGGAAGCGCTGCCATCGACAATCAGATCCGAACCGCCGCTTTTGACAGGCTGGTAATTGTCATTGGTCTTGCTGTAATAAACCTTATAGGAGCCGGCCTTCCGGTTGTCCATGGTATTGGTCCATTGGAGCAGGAGGCTGTTCTTTGTGGCGGCTGCCACGTGGAAATCCGTGGGCAGGGATGGCGGCAGGCCGAGGGCGCTGTCCCCATCTACCAGGTAGCCGACGACGATCGCCCGTTCTGTTACTTTGGTGGTCGCTTCACCGTCCTTATAGTCCACGGTTTTGGCTCCAGCCAGAGGGGTCGTCCACTTGGCCAGCGAGGCCGTGAAATTGTACGGGCTGGAGGTGGCGCCGCCGGTGGGCGCTGCCGAGGCGGGTAAATTCATGATGTCGCCGCTGTAGGTGGTTCCGGAGGTGTTTGTCGTGCTCCAGGTGGCACCGCCGCTGCCGGTAAAGCCCCCTTGGTAGGTCCCGGATTCGCCGATGAAGAAGCCCACCTTTTGGGATACTTTTTCCGTCACCTTGAGGGTGGCGCTGAAGCCGTTGCTGGAGGTGGTGGTGGTGCTTTCCGTCAGATTCGGCGCGTACTTACTGCCCGGGGAGTACCCCACGTTGACCTTGGTGCTGCTGAGGGCCGTATCGGTATCGATGGTCCCGTCGGCTTTTCTGGCCGCGTTGGTTTCGAGAAAACTGGATGGATAGGTGGATGGATCGCCAAGAACCAGTCCGGGAGTCAGCGTGTTGGGATCGATGATGGACAGCGCGTAGGGATCCTTGTCACCGCCGGCCAAAGTGGCGTTGTATTGATTGACAGCGGCGTTGTACTGGGTAAGCGTCAGGCTTTTGGCCACGGGATCCTGCTGGGTGGTGACCTGCATATCGTCAAAATAGCCTGCGATGGTGTCCCCGACCCTGGCCGCCTTGCCGGCATCCACCTCGTCCTGGGTGGCGTGATGCTCAGGAATCCAGACATTGTATTTATAAGTCGTCAAAGGCGTCACGACCAGGTCGACGTAATTGCTGCCCGCGTTTCCGGTAAAGGGCAGGCTCTGTCCGGTGAGATGGGACGTCTGATAGGAACCGACGTAGCTGCAGCTTTCCTCGATGGAAAAGCCGACAGAAGCTTCCGTCTTTCCAATGCCCGTAAAAACATCGGAGCTGATGGCGAAGCACTGGCCTATGCTGCCGTTGCCGGTTACCGCGCTGCTGGTGGAGGTGTTGTAGCCAAAGGTCGTGGTTCCCCGGGAAGTGCCGGAGCTGCCGTAATCCAGTTCCCGCCAGTAGGGGGAACTCAAGGTGATGCCTAAAACGCCGGGGTTGGACCAGCCGACGGTCTTGCCCTGGTACTGCACGTAGGCTGTGTCGTTGTCCGCGTTGACAGGGGCGATGGTCACGCAGGTACCGTTGTCGTCTTCATTCATGTTGCGCATGAAATTGGTATCGGTGTATTGATCCTTGAGGATGCCGTCTTGTCCCTGATACACCCAGGTGAGGAAGCCATCCACCTTGTCCTTTGTCGAGCCGTAGGAACAGCCGTAGAAGATCACCATCTGCTCCTGATCCCGGGCATCGCCGAAGAAGCCGGCGGTGACGGCCTGGCCGATGTAGTAATCCCGGGGGAATTCGACGCCCGGGTCATCGGGGTGCATTTTAAAATCCTTGGAGGCGTCGCAGGTGAGGGTGCCCTTGATGATGCCGTCATTGCCGGAGATGGTGGAGGGGAAGGTGTAGTAGGAGCCCCCGCAGAACACCGTGTCCTGAGGATTGCCGGCTGCAAAACGGCCCGCTGTCAGGGCGACGGGATTATTCATGGCATCCCCGGCAGAGCCAGCCACATCGCCGTTGCCGTGCATCGTCTTGGGGCTGGACCAGGCGAAGGCATAACTGTTGGACGATTTATCCCAGAGCAGCACATTTGTCAGGTATTGCCCGCCGTCGATGTCGCCTTTTTTCGAATCTTTATCGGAATAACCGGTATTGCGATTGCCGGCTACCACCAGCTCATCGACACCGTCTCCGTTTAAATCGGCATTGGCAGATGCGGCGAAACGGTATCGCGTGCCGCTGTATTCCAGGCCATCGAAAAAGGAACGGGTAACGTCATTCCCGTCAATCCGGAGGACGTCGCATTCGCTGTTGCCCGTATGATTATTGTCAAAGGGCATGGAAACGCAGACTACCAAATCGTCCCGGCCGGACATCCGGGTGGTGGTCAAATTGACGATGGGGCGTTCAGTGCCGTCGGAAAAGTTAAAACGATCGCCGCTCGATTTAATGTTCCATGAGGCCTGGATGGCCAGAAACCATGCATCCCCGCTCTGAAAGGGTTGGTAGATGTCAATGCGTCCTCCGTAATCACCGGGTTCATAAACAGCCACTTCGTTGTAATTGTCATTGTCAAAGTCACCGCAGGCCATGGCCAGGTAGCCTTGCTGATTGCGGACGGTGATATCAGAAACCCAGTCGCCGCCTCCTAGATCGTTGATGGTTGTTTGACCGCTGTGGTACTGGTTGTTGTCATCCAGGGAAAGGACGCGCAGCATCTGTTTGCTGGAGCCGTCATTTTTTTTTGTGGTGTACAAGGTATTTTCCACGATGACATCTTTCCGGGAAGGGGCATCGTTGTCCGTTAAATTTCCTGGACGGAATGCGACCACGTTTTTGCATTGGGAATAAACGCTGCTGTCGCTTCGCAGGTCGTAATAATTCTGGACGCCGCCGATGGTGTTCTTTTCCATGTTATTGGGGGCCAGCTCGCTGGCTGTTCCCGTCGATGGGTTTTGGGCGATGAAGAAATTTCCTTCGTAGTTTTTTTGTTCATGGCCGTATTGATCGTAATCATACCGGTTGATCTGGCCCATGTACAGCTCGGACAAGGTCGAAGGGGTATAATCCGCCAGGGGATTGGTGGTGTCCGTCGAAGCAAAGGTACCGGGATCCTTCAGGCCGGAAAAGCCGAAGGAGGCGTACTGGTCCGTGGACAGATAATCTGCCCGGCTTGTGGGAACGGAGCTGTCAGCCTGGGCGAAAGGGGCCAGACCGGCCAGCGCCAACAGGAATATTGCCGTGAGCCAGAGGGTGAAGAATGAACGATGGAGGAGATGGTGTCTGCATGGATATTTCATAGAGGGGATCCTTTCTTTCTGTTTTTCGATAGCGTACTGGAATTTTATTTCATTATAAACCGCAGAGAGGTTGATGTCGTCAACCAAAAGGTTGAGAAATTAAAAAATAAGGGTTTATTATTGCATAAGGAAAAAACAAGGCCCCGAAGCGGAGAAAAATCGCCGTTCCGGGGCCTCACAGATGAATGGCCGTTTTTAGTTAATTGGCCGTTTTACTTGGCTTCCAGCTTGATCATCACGGCCTCGATGCGCAGGGACTGGCCGGTGGTGCCGGCGACCTCGCCGTCGGAGACCCAGTCAGTCCAGCCCAGGTTCTGGACGTGGACCTTGTAGCTGAGCTTGTAATTGGCGGCCTGGCTGCCGGTGAGGGTCATGCGCAGGGCTTCGGCCCGCAGGCTTTGGCCCGTGGTGCCGGAGATGCCGCCGTCGGTCTTCCAGACCTGGCTCCAGCCGTAATTCTGACCGTGGATCTGGTAGGCGATGCCCAGGTTGTCCACCGCCTTGCCGCTGCCGTCGACGATCTTGGCCTGGATGGCTTCCATGCGCAGGGCCTGTCCGGTGGTGCCGGCGATGTCGCCGTCGGTCTTCCAGCCCTGATCCCAGCCGTAGTTGCGGCCGTGGACCTGGTAGGTCACGGTGGGGGCGTTGGAATCGCTGATGACGTAGGTCCCCAGATCGTTGGTGCTCAGGGTCAGGTAGCCATTTTCAAGCTTGACGTCGTATTTCCCCTGGACGCTTTCAATCAGGGTGCTGATTTCCGCCTTGTTCAAGTGGGCGAAGAGGCTTTCAGGGAAGGACACGGTGAAATTGCCGGTGTAGGGCACGTCGGCGCCATTGTGGCAGGTGACCTTCAGCTTGTAGGCACCGAGGACCGATCCGATATTTTGGGCGGTCAGGGTATCGTAATCCGCGTCGCCGGAGGCCAGCTTGGTGACCGCCAGGACCGCGTCGGGGTGCATGTTGGCCGTGACCTTGATGCCCGTGGCGGAATCCGTCAGGGTCGTCGTCTGGGTCGAATTAATATCGTCGTCGCCGGAGGAGGCCTTCCATTTGGCGTAGAAGGTCTTGGCCCCGGTGGAACCGGAGGCGATGCCCGTCGCCCTTTGGGTGAAAGCACTGTCGGCGTACCAGCCGTCGAAGGAATAGCCGTCCTTGGTCGGCGTGCCGAAGACCACGGTGTCCTTGATGGTGTAGGTGGCCGGGTTGGTCACGGCGTTGGTGCCGCCGTCCAGCTCGTAGGTGATGGGGTAGTCCGTGTAAGTCCAGGCCGCGTACAGGGTGATGTCGCTGCTTTCCTGGCTGCAGATGATCTGGCTGACAGGAGGTGTGTCGGATAAATCAGCGGCCCGGTGCCATCCGGCAAAGGTCGCCCCTTCCTTGGCGCCGTCGGCCAGGTCGATGATGCCCCCAGCCTGGGTGAAGCGGGTCGGATTGGTCACGGCGTTGGCCCCGCCGTCCAGCACGTAGTGGATGGCGTATTCCTTGGTGGCATCCAGGGCGGTGATGGCGATGGTGTCGGAGCTGCTGTGGCCGGTGCTGCCGCTTCCCGCGTAATAGGCGATGGCGGTGTAGCTGCCCGAGGACAGCCCCTTATCCAATGTGATGGTGTAGCTGCCGTCACTTCCGGTGGTGCCGGTGGCGCTGACCGGGTCGCCGGTGGTGGTCCCCGTGGGGATGCAGATCAAGGTGATGGTTTGGTTGTCCGCTCCGCCGGTGAGGGTCCCCTTGGCGGTGATGGCTGAGCCGGCATTGGCGCTGACGGTTTTATTGTCCGCGCTGACGCTGGTCACGCTGGCGGCATTGTCCGCCGCGTCGATGGACAGGGACAAGGCGCTGGCCGTTCCTTCATCCACGTGGAGGGTGGCCGAGCGGGTGTAGGTATCCGTATGGCTATTGCCGCTGGCTGCGGTTTCGGTGACGATACAGCGGTAGGCCGTGCCATTGAGGGCGGCACCGTTGTCTGCATTGGTGGCCACGTTGTAAGAAGCGCCGGTGGCACCGGTGATGCTGGTCCATTCAGGCGAGTAGCTGTGGGCCAGATCGAGCTTCTGCCATTGGTAGGTCAAGGTGTCGTTGTCGGTGCGCGGTGTCGCTGCGACGGTGAAGGTCGCCGTGTCACCGGTTTTGATGTACGCGTCCTTGGGCGCGGAGGTGATGACGGCGCCGCTGGTGTCGCTGGACTTGGTCGTCCCCTGGACAGCCGGGCCCTGGGCGCTCTTGCTCACGCCGCCGGCGTCGTAGGCCTCCAGCTTGAAGCTGTAGGTGGAGCCGCTGTCAAGACCTTCCACCAGGCAGCCGCTGGCCGTACCGCTTACCACCAGGTCTTCCCCGTCCTTTTTCACGGGCTGGTAGGTGCCGGTTGAGCCGCCGCTGACCTTGGCGTAATACACCTTGTAGCTGGCCGCTGCCCGGGCGCTGGTGGGATTGTTCCATTCCAGAAGGATGGTGTCAGCACTGGAGGTGACGGCGTGGAAGTCGGTGGGCAGGGTCGGGATGGTTTGATCGGCCCCGGTGACCAGGTAGCCCACCACCTGGGCGCTGCCTTTGACGGTACTGTCGTCGTTGTACTTGATGGTTTCCGAGTTGGCGATGGGCGTGGTCCATTTGGCCAGAGCGACGCTGTAGCCGTAGGGCATGGTGTTTCCAATTTTGGCGCTGGTGGGCAGGGAGACCAACTCGCCGGTGTAGCCCAGGCCATTGGTGGTGGTGGTGCTCCAGGTCTGCCCCCAGCCGCCGGTCAGGCCGCCGGTCAGGCTGGAACTCTCATCGAAGACCAGGACGTGGGTCTTTTCTTCAACCTTGAGGGCCGCCTTGAGGGTGACGCTGTAGCCGTTGGTCTTGGTGACGGTGTTGCTGTCGGTGTAGCTGATGGTATCCTTGTGGTTGTTTTCCACGCTGATGCCGATGGGGTCGGAGGAAAAGGCGCTTTCATCGTCGATTTTCCCGTCCTTCGTCGTCACATTGGTGTCGAAGAGCGTCTTGGGATAGGTGCTGGGATCGCCGTTCTTGATCCCCGGGCACAGCTCGTTGGTGTCGATGAGGGACAGGGCATTGCTCCCCGCCTGGTCGTTGTAGCTCTTGGCCGCTTCGTTGTATTCACTGACCGTGCGGGTGCTGTACACCGGTGGAAGCTGGACGGTGACGCCCAGGGTGGTGTTCCGCGCGGGAACCGTGTCCCCGACATTGGGCTTAGCGCCGTCGATGCTTTCATCCCAGCCATCGACTTCCGACTGGGTGGCTGTGTGGGCGGGGATGTACACGTCGTAATTATAGACCGAGAGGGGCGTCAGGACCAGGGCCACATAATCGTCACCGCCGCCGTTGGTGCAGGTGTAGCTGGTGGTGTGGGAATGGGATTCCTGATAGCTGTGGGTGTAAACCGCGCTTTCGTCCATGCTGAAGCCCAGGCTGACGCTGTTGCCCAGCACTGAAGCGCCGCCGGCCAGGGAGAACCCGAAGCACTGGCCGATGTTGCCCGTGTTGCCATTGCCGGTGCCGGTGCCCGTGGTGATGACGAAGGAGGTGGAGCCCCGGGAGTTCAGGGCGCTGCCGTAATCCAGCTCGCTCCAGTAGGGTGGGCTGAGCATGATGCTGTAGATCGTCGGGTCGGTCCAGCCCACGACTTTGCCGGTGTAGCGCATGTAGGTGGTGTCGTCATCGGCGTTGAGGGCACAGAGGGTCACGCAGGTGCCGTTGTCGTCGTGATTCTGGCTGTCGACGTATTCCTTGTTGGTGTCCTCCTGATGAAGGCTGCCGTTCTGGGCGTAGACCCAGGATACGTTCATGTCCACCTCGTCGGGCTTGGCGCCGGCCTGGTCCCCGGTGAGGACGATGAGCTGGTCGGTCATGCGGTTATCCGTGTCGCCGATGAAGGTGGCGCTGATGGCCTGGGCGATGAAGCAGCTGGAGGAATCAGCCATCTTGAAGTCCTGAGCGGCGTTGCAGGTGAACTTGCCGTCGGCGATGGGGTCCTTGCCGCTCTGGCTGTTGGGCGCGAAGGTGTAGTAGGCGCCGCCGCAGAACACCGTGTCCTGGAGGCTGCCGCTGATGTAATTGCCGGCGGTCAGGGCGATGGGGTTGTTCATCTTGTCATTGGCATCCTCCGCCACGGTCTTGTTGGCGTGGATGGACTGGGGTGACGACCAGGCAAAGTGGTACTGGTTGTTGGACTTGTCGTAAAGCAGGATGTTGACCAGGTTGTCCGAGCTGCTGATGTCGCCCTTTTTTCCCTTGCTGTTGTCGTAGCCCGTGTTCTTGGACCCGGCCACGACGATTTCATCCGTGCCGTCGCCGTTCACGTCGGCGCTGGTGGCTGAGGGGAATTTGAACCGGGTCCCGGAATATTCCAGACCGCAGTAGAACACGCGGTTGACGGCGTTTCCGCTCACGGAGAGGACATCGCATTCGCTGTTGCCCGTGTGCTTGTCATCGTAGGGCATGGAGACACAGGCCACCAGGTCGTCGTGACCGGCCATGGAGGTGGTGGACAGGTTGACGATGGGGCGTTCGGTGCCGTCGGAGAAGCCGAAGCGGTCCCGGCCGCTGGCCTTGACCTCCCAGCTGCATTTTTCCACGGGCTTCCAGCCCGTGCCGTCGGCTTCGATGTCGTAAATGGCGATCCGTCCGCCGCCGTCGGTGGGCACGTAGGCCGCCACTTCCTTGGCACCGTCATTGTCGTAATCCCCGGCCGCCAGGGCCAGGTAGCTCTGCTGGTCACGGACGGTGATGTCCGCAACCCAGTCGGAGCTGGACAGGTCGTTGGTCACGGACGAGGCGCCCTGGTAATTGTTCTGGCCGTCCTGGGTGAGGACGCGGAGGCGCTGCTTGCTCTGGCCGTTGTTGTTTTCGGTGGTGTACAGGGTATCCTCGAAGATCACATCCCGGCGGGAGCCGGCGTCGGCGTCGGACAGGTTGCCGGGCTTGAAGGAGATAACGTTCTTGCACTGGCTGTAGATGCCGCTGTCGGGATAGCTCTGGGTGCTGCCGATGGTGTTTTTCGCCAGATTGTCCAGATTCAGACTGCTGCTCGAAGCGCTTGACGGATTTTCGGCGATGAAGAAATTGCCGGCAAAATCCGGAAGGTCGTCGTTCCGGTTGGTCTGCCCCACGTACAGCTCGGACAAAGTGGTCGGCGTGTAGCCTTGCAGGGGATTGGTGGTGTCTGAAGAGTCAAAGGTCGAGGGGGCGCTCAGATCGTTGAATCCGAAGGAGCTGTACTGGCTGGCAGATAGGTTGTCCTGCCGGTCCGTGGTGGTCTCCGCCGCCTGGACGGAGGTCAGAAGGCCCCAAAGGGAGAAGAGAGTCATTGCCGTCAGAAAAACGACGATATGAATCAGACGAAAGTGATGGGAGTGTTCCATGGTGTTGCCTTCTTTCTTTATGATATCTTTGTTATATTATATAACGTTCCGCGGTTTGTGTCATCAACCGAAAGGTTGAGATAAACAAAAAACCTCCGGTTGACGGAGGTTGAGAGAATCGTTATTTCAGTGCCGCGGTGATATCCCCATCCTTGAGGGTCAGGGTGGCCGGGTTGGAGTTGGTGGTCTTGCCGGTGGTGTCCTTCACCACGAAATTGTAGGTGTAGGTGCCGTCCTTCAAATCCATTTCCTCAAACTGGTTCTTGCCGCTGTAGGTGATTTCCTTGGATTCCTTCTTGGTCTTGGCGGCGTTGTTGTCCCCCAGGGGCTGGGTGTAGGTGATCAGCACGATCTTGTCACCCTTGGTCAGCTTGGTCAGATCCCGGCTGGCCATGCCCGTGTTGGGGTCGATGCCTGCGTTGACGCCCAGGATCGTGAATTTTTCCTTGTCGAAGTCGTAGGAGACACTCAGGTTGGTTTCCTTGCCGTTGAGTTTGATGGGCACGGTGTACAGGTTGTAGTCACTCCCTTCCTCGGAGAGCTCCATGTAGGCCATTTCGCCGTCCATAGATCCCCAGACGCCGCGGAAGTTATCCTTGAACAGACCGGTGTCCCAGTTGGCAGTGATGTCGTTGTCGTTGCCCATGAGGACCTGCACGTTGTTCTTCTTGTCGTTGTACATCAGGTTGAAGGTCACGCTGTTGACCGAATCCAGGGTGTTGGCGTCGAGCTGCAGGTTGATGTAGCCGTTCTTGTCCACGGATAAGGTGGCGGGCTGGGCATAGCTCTGTACCGTTTGGGGTGCGGCAACACCGGTGGTCTGCTGGACATCGGTGGAGACATCTTCACCCAGGGAGTACTGCATGAATTTGGTGTAGTTGGGGCTGGCGGCGATGGACGCGTATGCGTTCAGGTTGTCCGTATCCCCATCGTAGGAGTAGTAGGTGGACAGGCCCGAGGAATTGCTGCGGTATTCGCCGTTGATCTTGTAAACCACAGCGCTCTTCAGGGCGTTGACCACGGTGGTGTCGGTGGAGGGGATGACCTTGTCGGCGTTCTTCATCAGATCGCCCAGGTCCACCATGTTGGTGTAGCCGTCCTCGTCGTTGTTGCCGCCGTAGTTTTCAGCGGATTTGGCGCTGCGGCCGAACTGGCCGATGACCTTGACGTTCTTGGCCGCGCTGGTCAGGACCTCGGCCCCCATGTTGTTGACGGCCGCCACCAGGGGATCGACCTTGGACAGGTCGATGACCGACAGGGTGATATCGTCACCGGTGCCTTCGTCATCACAGCCGGACTTGTAGGTGTCGCAGATGGACTTGCCCAGATCCGCGGCAGAGATGCCGGGGTTTTCACCCAGCTTGGTCAGCCAGCCGGTGTACTGCCAGCCGTTGCCGGGTTCCGTTTCTTCCGAAGCCACCAGGTAATTGGCGTACTTCTTCATGATGTTGGCATTGTCCAGGGTGGCCATGAGGCAGGTGTCCATGCCGATGATGTCAAATTTCTGGCTGGTCCCCCAGGCGGAACCGATGGCCGAATCCAGCTCGGACAGGGTCAGGCTGTCGTATTCGTAATTTTCATCGAAGCATACCCCGGAGACGCTGCCGCCGCCGTGATCCCAGAACATGAGCATGGTGTGCTCGGCGGGATAATTCTTCTTGCAGAAGCTCAAGAAGGAAGACAGGGTTTCGGGGTCGCCCATGTCGGCCTGAGGCAGTTCATCCACCTTGCTCATGCCGTCCTTGGACACTTCCCAGCGCTGGATCTTTTTGGCGTTGACGACGTCGTTGTTCCAGGATTTGGCACCGCCGGTTTCCAGGACGACCTTGACATCGCTGCCCAGGCTGGCGCTCATCATTTCCTCGATGTCGGTGGTGGCGGCGCCGCCTTCACTTTCCAGATCGGAGCCGCAGCCATACCAGTACACGGCCCATTTGCTTTTTTCCCCGCTGGGGGTTTTGTCAGAAACGCTGTCGGAGTCCAGGGTGGCGCTGGAGCATCCCGAAAGCAGGGCAATCGCCGCCACAAGGGCGAAGACGATCAAACTTAATTTCCGTTTCACGTTGTTTACCTCCCAAAGTTCATTCGAACTTGATATTTTAATTTATTATAAAGGATAAGGTGGACCCTTGTCGTCCACCTTTTGGTTGATATGAAGAAATTTTTTTGATTTTTTATAGACATTTTGAGGCAATCCCGGCATAATATGGTACAATAAAAAACTATTAAAATAGAGTACAATAGAGTTGAGAGGTTGAGAAGATGAAATTAACGGAATTATTCAAAGAAAATAAACCACGGCTCTCCTTCGAGGTGTTTCCTCCCAAGACCGACGCCCGGATGGAAAACGTCATGTCAGCGGTGGAAGAAATCGCGGCCCTGAGCCCCTCCTTCATGAGCGTGACCTACGGGGCCGGCGGCGATGGCGCCAGCCGGTACACGGTGGACATCGCCCGGCGGATCGAGGACGGCCACAGGGTGCCGGCCCTGGCCCACCTGACCTGCGTGGCTTCAGACCGGGCCACGGTGGCGGCGCGGCTCAAGGATTTAAAGGCGGCGGGCATCGAAAACATCATGGCCCTGCGGGGGGACCTGCCCCACGATTATCTTCCCGGGGAATACCGCCACGCCAATGAGCTCATGGCGGATATCCGTGCCGCAGGGGACTTCTGCATCGGCGGAGCCTGCTACCCCGAGGTGCATCCCGAATCCCCCAATCAGATTTCGGACATCGCCACCCTCAAGGAAAAGGTGGACGCGGGGTGCGATTTCCTGACCACCCAGATGTTCTTCTCCAACCCGATGTTCTACAATTTCATGTACAAGCTACGGGAGGCCGGCATTACCGTGCCGGTGGTGGCTGGGATTATGCCGGTGATCAACGCGGCCCAGGTCAAGCGGACCCTGGAGCTGTCCGGGGCCTTCATGCCCCAGAGCTTCCTGGCCATGGCGGACCGCTTCCGGGACAAGCCTGAGGCCATGTACGCCGCGGGCATCGCCTACGCCACCGAGCAGATCGTGGACCTCTACGCCAACGGCGTGAACAACATCCACGTGTACTGCATGAACAAGCCCGATGTGGCCAGGGCCATCCAGGATAACCTGCGGGGGATTATCGGGGAAGATTAAGCTGGGACGCCAGCGTCGCGTAAAAGACAGCCGGATCGATGGGCTTGGAAACATGACCGTCCATGCCGGCGTCTTTGTTTTTTTGGACATCGTCGTGGAAGGCGTCGGCAGTCATGGCGATGATGGGTACGGTGCGGGCGTTGGTCCGGTCCATGGCCCGGATCTGACGGGTGGCCCCGTAGCCGTCCAGCACGGGCATGCGGATGTCCATGAGAATCAGATCGAAGTGTCATTAGCCCCACATGCGTGGGGATAACATTGTATTATCGCAATTTCCTCTGGCTTTCTCCCCGCCCATTCTGTATACTGTAACCATAATCAACCGTTGGAAATCGGAAAGGAGTCATCATGAAGATCACACTCGTCAATCCCCAGTGGCAGGGAGGCGCGGACCTGTCGACCCTGTACGGGCCAAAGGAGATTCAGGATTATTATCTGGAAGGCCAGGCTTATGAGAGCCTGCCGGTACCGGAGGAACCGGCGGACCTGCCCCTGGAGGACGATGTCTGGGGAAAGGTCGCCCTGAGGGCTCTGATGGCACGGACCCGGAAGTGGCTGGAAGACAAGGCCCCGGATAAGTTGTTCACCATCGGCGGAAGCTGCGACGCGGACATCTCCTCCCTGGCCTGGCTGAATGCGCGCTACCACGGCGATCTGGCCGTGCTGTGGCTGGATGCCCACGGCGATATCAACGCGCCCTGGGAGTCGGCCACCAAGCTGTTCTACGGCATGCCGGTGCGGGCGCTGCTGGAACCGGCGGGGCAGGGGCTGGCTGAATTGGTGGAACGGCCATTGGTGCCGGAGCAGATCGCCTTTGCCGGCTGCCGGGACCTGGACGAGCCGGAAAAGCGGTTCCTTCAGGCGGTATCCATTCCCGTAATCACCGTTGACGATTGGCAGGCGGATCCCACCGTCCTCCAGAAATGGGTCAGCGGGAAAAACCAGAGCCACCTTTACATCCATCTGGACCTGGATGTTCTGGACCCTTTGGCCTTTCCCAACACGCCGGTTCCTGTGGCGGGAGGGATACCCTTCGAGGTCCTGATGGCGTCCCTGGAAAGTCTGAAGGCGGAGCATCACGTGGTCGGCTTCGGACTGTACGAATACATGCCCTGCGGAAGGAAACTGCCCATGATCGGGCAGCTTATGGATTTCGGATTGGAGTTGTGATGCCATGAAAAATTATTTTGCCAAGCACGCCACCGCAGTCGCCATCGTCCTGCTGTTCGCCACCTCGGCGATCATCTACCTGGTTCAGTTCTGGTTGTTTCACGACACCCGGGACACCTTTTTCTACCTGCTCCAGGACTGGGCTTTTTTGCCGGTGCAGATCGCCGTGGTCACCATTGCTGTGGGACAGATCATCGGCTCCAGGGAAAAGCGGGAGCGCATGGAAAAGACCCAGATGCTGGCCAGCACCTTCTTCAGTGACTGCGGCATGGCCATGTTCCGGACCATGCTCCGGCCTCTCCTGAATAAGGAGGTCCTTTGGCCGGCCCTGAAAATTGAAAAGGACTGGGGCCCCCGGGATTTTGCCGCCGCTGTGGAGGCCGTCCACCGGTGTCCCCTTTCCTTCCGGCTCAGCCCCACCTGCATGACCCATTTGCGGGAGATCTTTCAGGAGAAGCACATGTCCATGATGATCATCATCTCCAATCCGGCCCTGCTGGAGCACGAGGTCTTTACGGACATGCTCTGGGCCATCTTCCACTTAAAGGATGAACTGTCGGCCCGGACGAATTTTGACCATCTGCCATCGGTGGAGCAGGAGCACCTCAACGATGACATGGAGCGGGCCCTCCGCGCCATCCTCGTCAACTGGATCGGCCACATGCAGCACATCCAGGCCGAGTATCCCTTCCTGTTTTTGCTGGAGATTGAAAACAATCCCCTGTCTCCGGAAGCGGACAATGGCGTTGGGTGCGCCTGCTGATTGGAGCAGGCCCGGGCCACAAGCATCGGCTGCCGTGTCAGCCGGAAAAATGAATGAACGCAAAAAACGCCGAAGAGCCGCCCAGCATGACGCTGGACGGCTCTTTCCCTCTCTGCCAGTAAGGATACCATACACGTGGCCTATCGTCAATCGGCAAAGGGCCTTGAATACAGTTTTCGTTAATAAAAAGCGACAGGAATAAACATTTGTCAGGATGACAGCTTCTTTTCCTTGATGAAGCCTTTGCGGTAAGCGGCAATCAGCATTTCCAGATCCACCACCTGGGTCTTGAGGTTCTTGCCGATGTCCGTATCCGCCACCCGCTTGCGGTTCAGGTTGGTTTCGATGACCTGCTTGGTGGATTTGATGTCCACGCCATCCCGGATGGCCTTTTCCACCGATTCAAAGGGACGGTGGCTGATCAGGGTCATGCCGTAGGAATTGTAGGTCAGGGTGTACCCGGCGATGCCCGTGGTCTTCTGGTAGGCCTTGGCGAAGCCGCCGTCGATGACCAGCTGTTTGCCGTGGGCCCGGATGGGGCTTTCACCACTCTTGGCCTTTACCGGCACATGGCCGTTGATGATGTGGCCCTGGGAGGGATCCAGCCCGAATTCCTTCAGGATGGTATCCGCCATGGTGTCACTTTCGTCGATCATGGTGTAGTAGGGCGTATAATTTTCCTTATGAGGCGTCTTGTCATCGATGAAGTACCGTTCGAAGGTCGCCATCTTGTCCTTGCCGAAAAGCGGGGAATCCTTGTGGCACCACAGGAACCACAGGAAATCCGAGCGGGGCGGTTTTTCGTTGGAATCCGAGAAGTAGGCTTCCCGGGAGAGCTGGTCGAACTTGTCCATGAGCTCCTTGCCCGCGTAGTCCCGGCCCTTGTAGCGGAAGCTCTTGAAGGTGCCGTCGGCATTCATGGGGATGCAGGCGTGGAACAGCAGGTTGTCGTTGTATATCAGGTACATGCTCCCCTTGGCGTAAATGAAGTGGATGTGCCGCTGGAGCTTGTCGCTGTGGGCGAAGGAGTACACCAGACGGTCCAGGACCGCCTTTTCTTCCGGGGTGAAGGCCGCCGGCTTGGCGGGATCCAGGGTGGGGAAGTCGGTGTCGTTGAGGGGATATTCCACCCCGTCCACCGTCACCGTGCCGGATTCAAAGTTGATGGCCCGCAGAAGCTGGCGGTCCTTCATGTCGTATTCCGGATGGTGGGCGATGATGGCGTCCTCGGCCTTGAACTGGATGATGGAGATCGCCTTGTGCATCCGGGCAATCATGGCCAGCTCCGTTTCGGTTTGGGTGTTGTCCTCCGTCACTTTGGGACGGAAATCGGTGCAGGGATCCCCCTCGTAAATGCGGTTGGCAAAGGTGGCCAGGGGCAGCAGGTTGATGCCGTAGCCATTTTCCAGGGCGTCCAGGTTGGCGTAGCGCAGGGCAATCCGGACCACGCAGGCCACGCAGGCCGGGTTGCCTGCCGCGGCGCCCATCCACAGGATATCGTGATTCCCCCACTGGAGATCCAGGGAATGGTGCTGCATGAGGTTTTCCATGACCAGCTGGGGCCCCGGCCCCCGGTCGAACACGTCGCCGATGATGTGGAGATGGTCGGTGACCAGCCGTTTGATGACGCCGGAAATTTCAATGATGAAATGGTCGGCCCGGCCGTATTCCACCAGGCTGCCGATGATCTGGTTGTAGTAATCCTTCTTGTTGAACCGGTGCTCGTCTTCCTGGAGCAGTTCCTCCATGATGTAGGCGAAATCCTTGGGCAGGGTCTTGCGTACCTTGGAGCGGGTGTATTTGGAGGCTGACGCCCGGCACACCTTGACCAGCCGGTAGATGGTGAGCTGGTACCAGTTGTCCAGGTATTTGCCCTTCTTTTCCTGCTTGATGAGCTCCAGCTTTTCTTCCGGGTAATAAATCAGCGGCACCAGCTCTTCCAGATCCTCCAGGGCCACGGTGCTGCCCAGCTCTTCCATTACCTTGCGGCGGATGGCGCCGGAGGCGTTCTGCATCACGTGGTTGAAGGCTTCGTTTTCCCCGTGGATGTCGGTAAGAAAGTGCTCTGTGGATTTTGGCAGATTGAGGATGGCCCGCAGATTCACCACTTCACTGACGGCCGATGTGATGTTGGGAAAATCCTGGGACAGCAGTTCCAGGTATTTCTTGTTTTTATTGAGTTCGGTCTTCGAAAAATTGTTCATAAAATATGTTACCCCCTTTGTAACAATCAAAGTCATGGACAGGATATCCATTACATTCCCATTATACGCTGATAAACCGGGAAGGGAAAGTGACAAACTTTCCCATTTGTGACAGTTTTTTGGGAACGCCATTGACCTTTCTTGTAAAATATAAAGCCTGCACCCATGATTTTTCCTTAAAAAGGGTGGGACGATTTGATCCCGCACTGGATGGAATTGGCCGGAAAAGAAAAGTCGGCGGGAAAAGAAAAAAAGACTTTACAAAAGAAGTGCATTTGTGTATAATAAACAAGCAGTCAGAAATGACCGCCTGATCCCTTAGCTCAGCTGGAAGAGCGCTACCTTGACGTGGTAGAGGTCATAGGTTCGAGCCCTATAGGGATCACCATTGCAAATATCAGGAAACCGCAAGAATCAGCGGTTTCCTTTTTTTTATGTTTTTTTTCGAATGTCGTTTTATTTTCAGCTCACAAAAGTTGCTCAACAGAAGGTCTTTCCGCCAATGATGACCTGCTTGATTTGGAAATCCTCATCGAAGAGCACGAGGTCTGCGTCGTATCCCGGTGCGATCCGCCCCTTGTGATCGTCGACGCCGCAGAAGCGCGCGGGATTGAGGGTGGCCATCTTCACAGCTTCGTGGAGGGGGATTCCGCAGTGACGGGCGACGTTGCGGACGGCCTCCCGCAGGGTCAGGACGGAACCGGCCAGGGAACCGGTGCGCAGCCGGGCGGCCTTGTCGGCGACGATGACTTCCTGGCCGCCCAGCTCGTAAACCCCGTCGGGCATGCCGCAGGCCATCATGGCATCGGAAATCAGGCAGACCTGGTCTGTGCCCTTCTGGCGGAAGGTCGTGCGGAGGACCGGCCAGCTGATGTGGATGCCGTCGGTGATTACTTCGGTGGTCAGGGCTTCCAGATCGAAGGTGGCGCCGACGACACCAGGCTCCCTGTGGTGGAGGCCGGACATGCCGTTGAAGAGATGGGTGGTATGGGAGGCCCCGGCGGCCACAGCCCGGCAGACCTCCTCGTAGGTGGCGTTGGAATGGCCGATGGAAACCACCAGGCCCTGTCCGGCCAGGTAGGTGATCAGCGCGTCACTGCCTTCCAGCTCACAGGCCATGGTGATGGATACCGGCACATCGCCGCAGCCTTCGGTCATGGCCTGGTAGACGTCGATGGAGGGCTCCTGGAGGTAGGCAGGATTTTGGGCGCCGATGGCGGCGCCGCTGATGAAGGGCCCCTCCAGATGGGCACCCAGCACCTGGGCCCCGGGCCCACCGCCATCCCGCCGCTGGCCGATGGCCCGGAGGGCGTGGTTGATCCTGTCAACTGGGGTGGTCATCGTTGTGGGCAGGAAGGCCGTCGTACCCTGGGCCGCAATGGTTGTTGCGATGGAGTCGAGGGCTTCGGGGGTTCCTTCCATGGTATCGTGGCCGCCCGCCCCGTGGATGTGGATATCGATGAAGCCGGGGGCAAGGTAAAGTCCCTGGCCGTCAATTATCATATCGTTTTTATCTGGTATCTCACCATTAATACCAGTAATGCGCTGGTCTTGAATGGATACGGATCCTGATTCAATACGGTCAGGATAGATTATTTTTGCATTTTGTATGTACATTTTGACCTCCTATGGGGATTTTAGATGATAATACCCAATATTTTGGGGAAAATCAAGAAAAAAACATCAAAAAAATTTATTTAAGAAAAATTAAAAATCATTGACAACGGGCGCTCAAGTCTGTATTATTTATTTACTGGTAATTACCAAAGAATAACAGTTAACTGCAGAAAAGAAGAGCGCGGATGAAATATCAGTTACCACTTGAGGGTGATTGGTTATTTCGAAAGGAGAAAAAAATGCCGGATATTATGTTAACACGGATCGACAATCGGTTGGTTCACGGACAGGTTGGCGTGACTTGGGTAAACCATTTGAGAGCGAATCTCATTGTGGTGGCGAATGATGCGGCGGCATCGGACCCGGTCCAACAGAACCTGATGGAAATGGTCATCCCGACAACCTGTGGGATTCGCTTCTTCAGCATCCAGAAAACCATCGATATCATCGACAAGGCGTCGCCGAAACAGCACATCTTCCTGGTGGTCCGTACCCCTGAAGATGCCCTTCGTTTAGTTGAGGGGGGTGTTCCAATTAAAAAGATCAATATTGGAAACCTGCACTTTTCCGAGGGGAAAACCCAGATCAGTTCGACGGTTTTTATTGGCGACAGTGAACGGGACGCTTTTAGAAAGCTGCTTGAAAAAGGCGTCGAGCTGGAAATTCGCAGGGTCCCAACGGAAGGGGTCGAGGCGGATATCCGGAAATTTTTGTAATGACAGCAGACTAGCGAGTCTGTGCCATTAGGAGAGGATTGGAGGAAATTCATGTTTTTACAAGCTTTTTTGATTGCGCTGTGGGCTGGAATCGCGGGGATCGACCTTTTTGACGGCCTGACGCATATCCACCGTCCGGTGGTGACCGGTTTGGTAATCGGTCTGATTTTAGGGGATGTCAAAACCGGCTTGATCGTCGGGGCGACATTGGAATTCGTCTGGATGGGGATGGTGCCTTTGGCCGGAGCCCAGCCGCCGAACGTGGTCATCGGTGGGGTCATCGGGACCAGCATCGCGATCCTGGGGCATCTGGATGCCCAGGCGGCCGTCGGGTTGGCCGTTCCCTTCGCGGTTGCGGTTCAAGCGGCCATCACGCTCATCTTCACCTTGTTTTCATTCTTTATGCACAAGGCAGATGATTATGCAGCCAATGCAGACACAAAGGGGATTGCTGCCATTAACTACGCGGGACTGGTAGTGCTCTTTTTCTTCTACTTCATCGTGGCTTTCCTGCCGGTTTATCTGGGTGCGGACAAGGCGTCCCAGATTGTCAGCGCCATTCCCACATGGGCCATCCACGGTCTGAGCATCGCCGGCGGCGCCATGCCTGCAATCGGCTTTGCCATGCTGCTGAAGATTATGCTCAAGAAGGAATACGTCGCTTTTATGATCGCGGGGTACGTCATTGTGGCTTACGGTAATCTTCCGATTATCGGTCTGGCCCTGATTGCCCTTGCCATCGCATTGTATGAGGCGTTCCGCAGTAAGGAGTCGGGAGAAAGTATGGCGGTAGCCAGCGCTGCCGGCGGAAGTGAAGAGGAGGATTATTCAGATGGAATCTAATAAAGCATTGGAACCCAACGGGGTGGAAACCGGGATGATGAATGATGGGGATCGATATGAAAATCCCCAGGTGGAAAAGGTCATCACCAAGAAGGATATAAATAAGACGATATGGCGTTCCCTGCTGCTGCAGGCGTCCTTCAACTACGAACGGATGCAGGCCTGCGGCTGGCTTTACGGGATCATGGGCAGTCTCAAGAAGATCCATAAGAACAAGAAGGATTTGAGCGCGTCCATGACGGATCACATGGAATTTTTCAATACCCATCCCTTCCTGGTGACCTTCATCATGGGCCTGATCCTGGCCATGGAAGAAAACAAGGAAGACCGGCAAACCATCCGTGCCGTCAAAGTGGCCACCATGGGGCCCCTGGGCGGGATCGGGGATGCGTTGTTCTGGCTGACGGCCCTGCCCATCTGTGCGGGGATCGGGGCGTCGCTGGCTTCCCAGGGAAATATTGCGGGACCCTTCGTATTTTTGATCCTGTTCAATATCCTGCACTTCGGCCTGATTTTCTTCCTGGGCCATTACGGCTACAACACAGGGGTCAAGGCCATTGTGAGCCTTAAGGAGCAGACCCGGAAGATTTCCCACGCGGCCAGCATTATGGGACTCATGGTCGTCGGCGGCCTTATCTCATCCATGGTCAAGCTTCAGACGGTCATGAAGGTCGGCGGCATCGAAATTCAGAAGGGCCTGCTGGACGCCATCATGCCGGGACTTTTGGGACTGGCTTATACCTTTGCCATGTACCACCTGCTCAAGAAAGGCGCGTCGCCCATCCTGCTGATTGGTATTTCCGTCGGGGTGGCACTGGTACTGGCTCTGATCGGCCAGGTTACGGGATTTGCGATTATTTAGATAAAATACTGGTATTTTCCGGGGATTCGTGTTTTAATGATGGGAGAAAACCACATTACGACTGAATTGGAGCGAAAGCCATGTATTTGGATAAAGATTTGAATGACCCCCTTTACATCCAGCTGTTTAATATTCTTCGGCGTTATATTGAACACCATCTGGATGAGGGCGACCAACTGGATTCGGAACGGGATATCTGCGTGAAATATCAGGTGAGCCGGACGACGGTCCGGCAGGCGCTGGACAAGCTTGAAAATGAGGGCTACATCGAAAAGATCCAGGGCAAGGGAAACTTTGTAGCCCATCGTTTCATCAACCAGGACCTGGTCCGTTTTTATTCCTTCTCTGAAGAGATGAGCAAGCTGGGCAAGCACCCGAGCTCCCGTCTCACGAGCTTTGAAATTGTAGAAAATTCAGAAAGCCTGGCGGAACATCTGGGCATGGAGATCGGGGATCTTGTTTACAAGCTCATCCGCGTCCGGTACGCGGATGAGGTCCCGATGATGTATGAAACCACCTATCTGCCGGTGAACCGGTTCAAGGGCCTCAGCGCTGAGAGCCTCAAGGAGCATTCGATGTACGATGTGTTCCGGAAGGATTTCGGCGTGACCATATCCAACGGGGAAGAGGTGCTGCGGCCGATTCTGATCAACCGGGTGGAAAGTATGTACCTGGATGTGCCCGAGGGCAGTCCTGGCTTGAAGATCAGCCGGACGACCCGGGAAGGTGATGGCGTAATCGAATATACGAGAAGCATTGCCCGGGGCGATAAATTCGAATACCGTGTGTATTTGGAGAATGGGCCCAGGTGATGCCAATAATAAGGAGGACAGTATGTTATTTGGTAAAGAAGCGGCGGAATGGGCCAGCCTCGGCGGGATGGACACCGCCGCAGAGATCGCCCAGCAGCCCATCCTGTGGAGGGAAACCTGCGGGATCATTGCGGAAAACAGGGACCGGATCGCGCGGTTCGTCGAGGAATACGTGACGCCGGAAACCCGCATCGTCATGACGGGAGCGGGAACCTCGGATTACGTGGGGGATACGGTGGTGGAAGCGTTGCGGGATCTGCTTCCCTGCAGGGTGGAAGCCATCGCCAGTACGGATATTGTGTCGGCCCCCTACGAATGCATCGAGGCGGATGTTCCCACCATCCTCATTTCCTATGCCCGTTCGGGAAATTCCCCGGAGAGCATGGGGGCGTATGATTTGTTCCAGCAGGAGGTTTCCGTTTTACAACAACTGGTCATTACCTGTGACGCGGAAGGGGAGCTGGCAAAGAAGGCAGAAAAGATGGAGAATGCCTTCGTCCTGCTGATGCCCGAGGCGTCCAACGACAAGGGCTTCGCCATGACCAGCTCCTACAGCTGCATGCTGCTGTCTACCCTGCTGTTCTTTGATTTGGACAATCTGGAATGGAATACCATAAGGATGGAGCGCCTGGCGGGAACCGCGGAGGATTTCATCGCACGCCGCTACGGGGAAATCGATCAGATGATCGGTTACGGCAAGCACCGGGTCATTTATCTGGGGTCGGGCTTTTACGCCGGATTCTGCCAGGAAATGGCTTTGAAGAATCTGGAGCTGACCAGTGGAAAAATCCTGACCTTCAATGAGGGGGTAATGGCTTTCCGCCACGGACCTAAATCCATCATCAACGACGACAGCCTAATCGTGGTCTTCCTCAGCGGAAATCCTTACACCCGCCAGTACGACATGGACATGATCGACGAGATCCATGGGGATGCGGGGGATCACAAGCTGGTCGTGGTGGCTTTTAACGGACCGGAGGATTTAAAAGCGCATTGTGATCAGGTCATCGCCTTCAGGGGTGAGGAAGTTCCCGGGGTTTACAGGGTCTTCAACTACATGCTGGTCGGGCAGATGTTCGGACTCTTCGATTCTGTGGCCCAGGGTGTGACGCCGGATAATCCCCGGCCCGATGGCACGGTGAACCGCGTGGTGAAAGGGGTTACCCTCCACCCGTATTCAGGAAGGTAAGGAGGCAGCCATGGCAGGAATAATTGTAACGGGTCACGGTGGCCTGGCAGACGGCATCATGGTTTCCCTGAAGATGATTGCGGGGGAACAAAAGGATATCGTCGCTGTGGGCTTTGCCGATGGGGAAGGAACGGAAGACCTGAAGGTGCGCCTGAACGCGGCGCTGGACGCCCAGGCGCAGGAAGAAATCGTCGTGATGGCGGATCTGGCGGGGGGGACCCCCTACAATGTGGCGGCGATGCTGGCCATGGAACGCGGGGATAAACGGATCCGCGTCATCTCCGGCCTGAATCTGCCGATGCTGGTGGAAAGCGCCATGAGCCGTGATTTTCTGGATCTGGACGCCTTGGTGGCAACGGCCCTGAGGGCGGGGAAAGAGGGAATCCGGTTGTTTGAGGAAACGCCGGCCTGCCGTCAGGAAGCGGACGGGGAAGGCATTTAGGAGGGTAAGATGAATCGAATCCGATCAACCAGGGAGATGCTGAAGCAAGCCCAGGCCGGCGGCTATGCCGTGCCGGCTTTCAACATCCACAATATGGAAAGCCTCCAGACGGTGGCCCAGACAGCGGCCGCCCTGGGATCGCCGGTGATCATCGCCGGCACCCCGGGAACCATTGACGCTTACGCGGGAGGGGATTTCATCCAGGCCATGGCGGCGGCCTGCACCAGCCGCTGGCCGATTCCCATTGCCATCCACCTGGATCATTTTGAAGATGTGGAGGCCATACGCAAGAACATCGACGCGGGCTTTATGTCCTGCATGATCGATGCCTCCATGTTGCCCTACGAAGAAAATGTGGCGAAGGTCCAGGAGGTGGTGGCTTACGCCCATGCTTTCGATGCCACGGTGGAGGCGGAGCTGGGCCGGCTGGGCGGCAGGGAGGACGATCTGACGGTGGCCGATGGGGACGCGGCGCTGACGGATCCCGTCGCGGCGGCGGATTTCGTCCAGCGCACGGGCATCGACTCGCTGGCGGTGGCCATCGGGACGGCCCACGGCCTGTATAAGGGAGAGCCCCATCTGGATTTCGAGCGGCTGTCCGCCATCCGACAGAAGGTGGATATCCCGCTGGTACTCCACGGCGCTTCGGATGTGCCTGACGATCTGGTGACCGAAGCCATCCGCAGGGGAATCTGCAAGGTCAATGTGGCCACGGATTTGAAGATTCCCTTTGCCCAGGCCGTCCGGGAATACCTTGAGGCCCATCCCGGGGAGTCGGATCCCCGGCATTACATGACACCGGGTAAGGAAGCCATGGCCCAGGTGGTGGCCCACAAGATCGCCGTCTGCGGCAGCGCCGGACGCTTCGGGATGGCCTGAGGATGAAGAACCCTTTAATTGAAAAACTCATAAACCGCCGCCGGTCGGGGGAGGCAGCGGGCGTTTATTCGGCCTGCAGCGCAAATCCCTTCGTCCTGGAGGCGGTGGTGGAGCGTGCCCTGGAGACCGGCAGCATCGCCCTCATCGAGGCGACAGCTAACCAGGTCAACCAGTTCGGCGGCTACACCGGCATGAAGCCGGCTGATTTTTACAATAAGGTCAAGGCGATCGCCAGTGAAAAGGGTCTGCCGCCGGAGCAGCTGATCCTGGGCGGGGATCACCTTGGCCCCCTGACCTGGGCGGAGGAACCGGCGTCCGAGGCCATGGAAAAGGCCGGAGACCTGGTCCGGGCCTACGTGGCGGCGGGATTCACCAAGATACATCTGGATACCAGCATGCGCCTGGCCGACGATGACCCTGCCCTCCCCCTGGCAGATGAGGTGATCGCGGCCCGGGCGGCCCGGCTGGCAAAAATCTGTGAGGAGGCCTTTGCCCAGCGGGCCGGGGAATCTGACGCCGTGGAGCCGGTGTACATTGTGGGCAGCGAGGTGCCCATCCCCGGCGGCGCCCAGGACGGGGAAGGCCTCCATATCACCACTCCGGAGGATCTGGAAAAGACCCTGGCGGCTTTTAAGGCGGCCTTCGCCCAGGCCGGAGCGGAATCGGCCTTCGGGCGCATCATCGGCGTGGTGGTCCAGCCGGGGGTTGAATTCGGCGATCAGGCCGTGGTGGCCTATGACCGTGAGAAGGCCCGTCCCCTGTGCGACGGCCTGAAGCGGCACCCGAACCAGGTCTTCGAAGGCCATTCGACCGATTATCAAACCCCCTGGGCCCTCAGGGAGATGGTGGAGGACGGCATCGCGATCCTGAAAGTCGGACCGGCGCTGACCTTCGCCTGCCGGGAGGCGTGCTTTGCTTTGGAAGCCATGGAGACCGAAGTCATCCCGGATGAGGAACGGCGCTCCAATTTCAAAACCACGCTGCTCAAGACCCTGTATCACGAACCCCGCTATTGGAAAAAATATTACAACGAGGGCCAGCTGGCACTGAAAATGAAGTACAGCTACTCTGACCGGGTCCGCTACGTTTTTGGGGAAGATCCGGTACAGCGGGCATTGGCGGAATTGATGGCCAACATCGACAGCCAGGCCCTGCCCCATGCCTTGATCAGCCAGTACCTGCCCCGCCAGTATGAACGGGTTTGCGATGGCAGCCTGGAAGCCCGGGCTGGTGAGCTCATCAAGGACCGGATCAAGGATTGTATCGACCATTATCTCTACGCCACCGGCCTGGGGCTTTAAAATATGCGAAAGCAATGGAACCGAAGGAGGAATCCCATGCAGATATACGAGGCAAAGGACGACAAGGATATGAGCCGTAAGGCCGCCAACATCGTTTCCGCGCAAATCATCATGAAGCCCGACGCGGTGTTGGGCCTGGCCACCGGCGCGACGCCGGAGGGCATGTACGCCCAATTGGCAGACTGGTACGACAAGGGCGATCTGGATTTTTCCCAGGTGCGCACCGTCAATCTGGACGAGTACAGGGGACTGCCGGCCACCCATGCCCAGAGCTACCGGGCCTATATGATGAAGCATCTTTTTTCCCGGGTGAACATCGACATCGGGAAAACCCACCTGCCCGACGGCATGGCTGCTGATGTGGAGCAGGAATGCCGGTGCTACGATGCACTGATCGAGGCGCTGGGGGGCATCGATCTCCAGGTGCTGGGCCTGGGGCGCAACGGGCACATCGGCTTCAACGAGCCAGGACCTGATTTCGTTCTCGCTACCCACCGGGTGACGTTGTCGGAGAGCACCCTGGCGGCCAATGCCCGTTATTTTGAGGATGATCCCCAGAGCATGCCCAAGGATGCCCTGACCCTGGGCATGGGAGCCATCATCCAGGCCCGGCGGATCCTGCTCATCGTGGAAGGCGAGGAAAAGGCGGAAGCCCTGAAGAAAGCCCTGACCGGGCCCGTCACCCCCCAGGTGCCGGCCTCCCTGCTCCAGCTCCACCGCGAGGTGGTGGTGGTGGCGGACACGGCGGCCCTGGCCGGACTCCAATAAGCCAGTCCAGGGCTTGGGGCCGGCCGCTGGACAGATGCCGGCGTTTGTGCTACACTGTATCCGAAGGACGTTTACAGCCCGAAAGGGCGGATCGACGGAAGGAGGCAGTCATGGGCAGATTGAAGGATTTGAGAAAACGGGTGGACCAGGAGCTGCTGGCCATGGAAGACGGTGAAAAGCGCATCAGCGCCGCCGCCCATTTATACGGCGTGTCCCTGGGGGCGACCCTCATCGCGGAAAAGCGGGGAGAAAACGCGGAGCTGGCCGCCATGGCAGCCATGATGCACGATTTAAAGGCCTATCGGACGGGGAGCTACGAGGACCACGCCCACCAAAGCGCGGATATTGCCCGGGAAATTTTGGCGGAGCTGGGCCAGACCACCCCGGAGGAGACGGACATCATCTGCTCCGCCATCTATCACCACGACGACAAGGAAACCGTGGACGGACCCATGGACGAGGTGTTAAAGGACGCCGACGTGATGCACCACTGCATGAACGATCTGTCCAAGGCGGTCAAGGACAAGGAGAAAAAACGCTACGCCGCGCTGCGGCGGGAGTTTGGGATTGACTGAAAAAAGCTGGATATACGGAATAAGGCCTTCAGTGCAGAGTAAGCACTGAAGGCCTTGTTTTTATCCCAAAATCAGAAAATACCCCAGCACGATGATCCCCAGGGCGATGCGGTACCAGCCGAAGACCTTGAAGTCGTGGGTCTTGATGTAGCGCATGAGGAACTTGATGGCCCAGACGGAAACCAGGAAGGACACCACCATGCCCACCAGGAGGATGGCCAGCTCGCCGCTGGCGAAGCCGCCGAATTTGATCAGCTTGATCAGGCTGCCGCCGAACATGGCGGGGATGGCCAGGAAGAAGGTGAATTCCGCCGCCGTGGTCCGGGAGATGCCGATGATCAGGGCCGCAAGGATGGTGGCGCCGGAGCGGGAGGTGCCGGGAAACACCGCTGCGATGAGCTGGAAGAACCCGATGAACAGCGCCGCCCGGTAGGTGATGCCGGAGATCCGGTTGACCACGGGCTTCTGATCCGCACGGTGGTTTTCCACCACGATGAACAGCACCCCGAAGAGGATGAGCATGATCGCCACGGTCCAGTAGTTGTAAAACAGGGCGGTGAAGGTGTCGTCGAAAGGGATGCCGATGATGGCGGCGGGCAGGGAGGCCACGATGATCTTCCCCCACATGGTCATCTTATCGTGGTCGGTTTTGAATCCCCCTTTGAAATGGAAGGGGAACAGCTTGTTCCAGAACAGGACCACCACGGCCAGGATGGCACCCAGCTGGATGACCACCAGGTACATGTCCATGAAGGCTGGACGGACATCCAGCTTGACGAATTCGTTGAACAGGATCATGTGTCCGGTGCTGCTGATGGGCAGCCACTCGGTGATCCCCTCCACAATGCCGAAGAAGATGGATTTGATAATATTGAGCATGGGGCGCTTCCTTTCACATTAAGTGGTTTTGAAATCATTATAGCACAAATCGGGGGAAGGCTTGTGTCCGTTTTACGAATATTGGGTTACAAAAACGTAAGCATGACCGGACAGGACTTCCCGGCGGACCCCGGAAAACCCGCGGTTGCCAAGGTGGGGTAAAACTGTTACAATAGCAGGGTAGAATGCGAGGGATGATAACAAAAATGATACAACTATTCTCAAAAGACGATTCCCAGCCCATGGTGGACCGGGTGGGGGAAGATTTCTTCAAGCGCCAGCAGATCAGCCGCCACGTGTGCATGCCTGTCGGGGATTCGGGGTATTTCCTGGCCTTCAACTGGCGGAACATCCGGAACCTCAAGGAGCATGAGCAGCGGATCACCCTGTACTGCGACAATCAGGACCTGCTTTTCATGGGGGACTGTGCGGCGGGGGCCCAGATCCTCAGGGGATTTGATCCCGATACCAAGCCCTTTGTGGCCCTGGCCGATTTTTTCTTTGAGCTGACGGACAACGACATCGATGTGATGGAAGGCATCGAGCGGGAGATCAACGAGATGGAAGTGGACCTGCTGACGGAGAACAAGCCGGGGAAGGGGGCCCTCAAGAACATCGTCTCCCTGCGGCGGGACCTGATGAAGCTCAAGCGCTACTACGAGCAGCTGGGCATCGTGGTGGACCGGCTGGTGGAAAATGACAACCAGAGCATCGCCGAGTCCATCCACAACCGGTACCGCACCCTGGACAAATACATCCAGTACCTGCTCCACTTCGTGCTGGAGCTGCGGGAGTTCCTGACCCAGGTGCGGGAGGCCTATCAATCCCAGATTGACATCGAGCAGAACCAGATAATGAAGATCTTCACGGTGATTACCGCCATCTTCCTGCCCCTGACCCTCATCGTGGGCTGGTACGGCATGAATTTCAGGATCCCCGAGCTGGACTGGACCTATGGCTATCTTTACGTCATCGGGCTCAGCGTCGTCGTGTGCCTGATTACCTATCAAATCATAAAACGGAACCACTGGTTCTAAATGGGAGACGTGTATGAACAAGGAATGTAAAACCGGCGGGGTCCTCGTGGCCGTACCGCCCTGGGCGGCGATGATTTCGGCCTGGGCCATGGTGGTCCTCATGGTGGCGGTGGCTCAGTTTACCGGGGAGAAGGAGATCATCTTCCCGGAAATCGCGGCCCTGGTCATCGGCGGCTGGGTGGCAGAGCGCCAGCCCTGGGAGGTGGACCGTCCCAAACAGATCGTCCTCATGGCCATCTGTTCCTTCATGGGCATCGCCATGGTGCGCTACGCCCCCTTCAGCCTGCTGGCGGAGGTGCTGGTGGCCTTCGCCCTGGCGTCGGCCCTGCTCATCATCTTCCGCTGCACCTTCCTGCCCATCCTTTCGGCCTGCATCCTGCCCATCCTGCTCCAGGTGGAGAGCGTGGTGTACCCGGTGTCGGTCATCCTCATGGTGCTCATCGTGGCCGGGGTCCAGGCGGGGCTGGAGCGCCGGCACATCCGGCTGCCCCGGGCGCACGCCCCCTGCCGGTACGATTACCGCTGGGAGCTGCGGCGGTTCCTTTTGCTGTTGGCCACCCTGGCGGCGGTTGGGGCAGTGGCCATCGGCACGGGCTGGAATTTCATGATCGCCCCGCCCCTCATCGTGGGCATGGCGGAGCTGGCGGATCCGGAAAGCCCCTGCCACACCAGATGGCCCCGGGTGTACGCCCTGGTGGCGCTGTGCGCCGTCACCGGCGGCTGGGGGCGCTGGCTGCTCCAGGGGGTTCTGGGGCTGTCGGCCATTCCGGCCGCGGCCATCATCATGGCCCTGGTGCTGGCCCTGGTGGTGCTGCTGCGCACGCCCTTCCCGCCGGCGGGGGCCATCGCCCTGCTGCCCTTCCTGCTGGCGGACAAGGCCCTGGCCCTGTATCCCGTCCAGGTCGTGGTGGGTTTTACCGTCCTGATGGCGGCAGCCCTGGGCATCTGCAGATTGGGACTGCGCCGTTTGGAAAAGACGGCGGTTTCCCGGAATTGACGGCCGGCTAACCGGAGCTGTCGCACAGCGATAATAACCTTACCCTTGTGCGGCAGCCCTTTTTCTATTTCAGGAGGACATCATGCTAAGCATCGCCCTATGTGACGACCAGCCCGGGGAGCTGGACGCCCTGACCCTTGCCGTAAACACGTACCTGGCCCGGCGGGACCTGGTGGCTGACGCCCGGGTCTGCGCCTTTTCCCACCCCGACGATTTGCTGACGGTGACGGCCTCGTCCCGGTTCCATCTGTACCTGCTGGACATCGTCATGCCCATGGTGGACGGCATCCAGGTGGGTCGCACCCTGCGCCGGCTGGACCGGGAGGCGGCAATCATCTTTATCACCAGCGAGCCGGGATTCGCTTTGGAGGCCTACGCCGCCAATCCCATCAACTACCTGCTCAAGCCTGTGGAGACCGGGGCTCTGTACGAGACCCTGGATCTGGCCCTGTCCCGGATCGATTATGAAGAAGAACGCACCCTGGCGGTGAAGACCAGGGAGGGCCTGCGGGTGCTTCCCTTTTCCGCCATCGCTTGGTGCGAATACCGCAGCCACGCGGTGATTTACACCCTGACCACCGGGGAGCCGGTGGCGGGCCGCTCCTTCCGGGGACGCTTTGACACGGCAGTGGCCCCCTTGCTGGCGGACCGGCGCTTCGTTAAAACCCACGCCAGCTACGTGGTGAACATGGCCCAGGTGAGCCTTTTCGCCCGGGACGCCTTCACCCTGCGGGGCGGCCAGGTCGTGCCCATCGCCGCCAAGGGGTATCCGGCGGTCCGGGACGCCTACATGGATTTCCTGATGGGGGACGGCCCCACGGATGGCGGGTACCGATGATGGGTGGTCATCTGGCGGATTTTTTGCGGGCGGCCATTTCCTCCATCGCCGTGGTCCTGTTCATGCTGACCCTGCTGCGTCCCCGGTACAGCCCCAGGGTGACCTGGACCGTAATGATGGTCATTGTGGCGGTCGACCTGCTGACGGCGGGGTACTGCTACACACACGCCGGCCTGACCCAGCTGGCCAAGCTGGACATTCTTTTATTTTTCGCCCTGTGTCTGGCGGCCAGGCCTTTATTCAAGGGAAGCTTCATGCAGTGGCTGTTTTCCATTCTGACGATCCAGAATATCTTTGGGACGGTGGTCGTCCTGAGCTTCCTGGGTTCCCGGTGGCTGCCTGCTCCGGCCTACGCCAACGCGGCCCTGCGTGTGCTGCTCTTTGGACTGATTCTGTGGCTTTTGATCCGGTACGCCAGACCCCTGCAGCGCCAGGTCATTGACCAATGGGCGGCTTATTTTGCGGTGGCCCTGGCCATCAGTCTGGGATTTGCCTATTACATCCTGCTGTCCGATGATATCGTGGTAACCATGGGGGAACAGGCGGTGCCCCTGCTTCTGCTCATTGGCACCGGGGCCGCGGCCTACGGGTCCATTTATTTTTCCATGAAATCCCTTCAGAAAAAATTTGATATCCAGGCGGAAAACCAGGCCATCCGGGCGGACAACGAGTTCCTCCAGGTTTCGGCCAAGGCCATGGCAGAGCGCCTGCGCGCGGCGGGAGAGACCGACCGGCTGAACCGCCAGGCGGCCCACGACCGCCGGCATTTTGACAACACCCTGCTGGAGCTCCTGGACCGGGGACAGGCGGCCGAAGCCGCAGCCCTGCTCCGGAGCCGGGTGCCTGCGTCGGAAACGGAAGGCAGCGGGGGACGGATTTACTGTGAAAACACCGTGGTCAACGCCGCTGTTGCCCATTATGCCCGGCTGGCGGAATCGGCGGGCATCACCCCGCGGTTCCGGCTGGAAATCCCGGAGGAGCTGGCCGTGGATTCCCTGGAGCTCGCCATGGTGGCGGCCAACCTGCTGGAAAACGCCATAAGGGGCGGGCAGGAGGCCCGGGCCGATGGGCGGGCGGGAGTCCTGACCTTCACCTGCTGCCAGGCGGGGCGGCTGATGCTGGAGATGACCAATCCCTGCGCCGACGGCGTGGACCTGGATGAGCAGGGTCTTCCCTCCACAAACCGGGAGGGCCATGGCCTGGGAACCAAGGGGGTCATCGCCTTCGTGCGCAAATACGACGGGGAGCTTCTGTATCAAATTCAGGACGGTCTGTTCCGGGTCCGGCTGCTGGTGTGAATACCGGCAGGCCGGATTTTTTAAGTGCAAAACCGACTCTTTTAAGGGCAGAGGCTTCCGAACCTTCTTAAATATGGTACGCTTTCATTATTGGATTCAAAGACACCATGAGAAAGAAAGGAGCAGTTAAAATGAGAAGGGGTATTGGAGCAAAGATGATTCGAGGAAATCGAATTTGGAAAAAGGGAATCACCCTGTTGGGGGCTGCGGTCCTGATACTGACACTGGCCGGTGTGTTGGGAGGCTGTTCCGCCGGGACGGCCAAGACGGGGAATACGGATCCCCTGTGGACGGCGAGCGGTCAGAGCCGGAACAAGACCATCGTCATCAGTGACCTCCACCTGGGGGTGGACGACGCCTACGCGGAAACGGTGAAGAACCGGCCGCTGCTGGTGGAGTTCCTCAAACGGGTGGAAAAGACATCGGATGTGGAGGAGCTGGTCATCGCCGGGGATTTCCTGGATGAGTGGTACCTGCCGGTGAGCTATCCGGCCTATTCCGATTCCGCGGCCTTTTACCAAAAGGTCATCGCCAACAACAAGACCGTCATCGACGCGCTCAACGGGGTGATGAAGAGCGGCGTCAAGCTGGTGTACGTCCCGGGGAACCATGACATGACCCTGGAGGCGGCGGTGCTTGACAAGGCCCTGCCGGGGATCGTCCAGGCCAGGGATGTGGATGGCCTGGGGGTTTACACCACCGGGACGAAGGGCAATATCGCCATCGAGCACGGCCACCGCTACGACGCCTTTTCCGCTCCGGACACCGTTTCCAACGCGGCCCTCACCGGCAGTGATAAAACCATCCTGCCGCCGGGGTATTTCTACGCCCGGTACGCGGCCACCTGGGTGACCGAGGGCCGGCCTTCGGTGACCAAGAGCTATCCCGCCATCGACACCGCGCCGGATAAGGCCGATGCCGACCAGTATGGGGCCTACCTGTATTACCGGATGTTAAGCGCCGAGTTCACGCGGATGACCCCCAAGGAAGGCTTCGCCGACAAGATTTTCAATCTGAAGATCGCCGGCTTTAACGGCAGTTATTCGGTGGAGGATTTGTACCCCGTGGTCCAGGCCGACGGCACCATTTCCGCCCCGGTGCTGTACAAAAATTTCCAGCGCAGCTGGGAAGCGCGCCAGACGGCCAACAAGGTGGGGGTGCCGGTGAGCTTTGAAACCTCGGTCATGGGTGCCCTGGGATACGAGTTTGCCGCCAGCCAGGCCAAAGCCCAGTATCTGGAAAATACGGGCAAGGCGGTGGACGTGGTGGTCTTCGGCCATACCCACATTCCCCAGTATCTGGATCTGGGGAACGGCAAGCTTTACATCAATTCCGGCACCTGGGTGGACAACAACACCAGTGATAAGGACGGCATGACCCGGACCTTCGCTGTAATCACCAAGGGGTCCTCTGCTACTGGCGCCCTGTACCAGTACGGGGAGGACAGCTCGGTGACGGACGTGAGCCAGAAGGTGGTGCGGTAACCGGAGGCACCGGTTGACGGACAGGCTAAATGGCTTCCAGCCCGAACAGCGCGGCCCCCAGGGCGCCGATGATTTCCGGTTCGTCGTAAATGTAGAGGGGAGCGCCCAGCTTTTCGTTGAGGACGGCGACCATGCCGGGGTTTTTGGCCACGCCGCCGGTCATCATGTAGGCTTTTTCCAGCCCGACCTTCTTCATCAGGGACAGGGCCTTGCCGGCGATGGCTTTGTGGACGGCGTGGGCGATGTCGGCCTTTTCCTTGTTGAGGGCGATGAGGGAGATGACCTCGGATTCGGCAAAGACGGTGCACATGCTGGTGATGTCCAGGTCTTCCTTCCATTCCAGGGAGATGGGCCCCAGATCATCGATGGGCACCTCCAGGGTCCGGGCCATGGCTTCCAGGAAGCGTCCCGTGCCGGCGGCGCATTTGTCGTTCATGACGAAGTCCGCCACGTCGCCGCTGGGTCCCAGGCGGATGGCCTTGCTGTCCTGGCCGCCGATGTCCAGGATGGTGCGCACGTCCGGGTTGAGGAAGTGGGCGCCCTTGCCGTGACAGCTGATTTCCGTGATGGTGGTATCGGCGAAGGGGATGCTCACCCGGCCGTAGCCTGTGGCCACGATCATGGCCAGGTCTTCCCGCTTCAGGGAGGCCTGGCTTAAAATGTCCGCCAGCACCCGGTCGGCGCTGTCCGCGGTTTTGGCCCCGGTGCGCACCACGCTGGTGGCCAGGATCCTCCGGTTTTCATCCAGCAGCACCGCGTTGGTCGAGGTGCTGCCGCTGTCGATTCCCATGATATACAAAGGTTGTCCCTCCTGTCTGATTTTCTTCCGGGCGATTTGGGTCAGCCCTTTTTTTATTTCCAGTTCTTCGATGAAGGCCTCCACCCGGGTGCGGATCTGGCCCATGCTCTGGCGGGTGGAATCCGTCTCGATTTCCAGGATGGGCAGGTCGCTGCTGGCCTTTAAGTCGGTGTACTCAAAGGCGTACACGTCGCAGAATTTCATGGTGTGGTAGAGGATGCCGTCCAATTGGTCGGAAAAGCCTTCCAGATAGTTGTAGCGGTTGGTGGCGGTGATCATGCGCATGCAGGGGAACTGGCAGAGCACCTGTTCCAGATAAGCGTTGAGGGGACCGGCGTCCACCAGGTCCTTGAGCTTTTCCCGGGAGCCGTCCGCTCCCCAGGAGGGAGAGGGACTGAAGCGGCGTTCCATGCCGGTGCAGGTCACGTTGAACAGCACCTGAACCTTCCGGGCCGCCAGAAATTTGAGCACGGCCTCGTTGCACCGGGCCCCCATGATGCCCAGCTTGATGGTGCCGGCATCCGCTCCCTCATCTTCAGAAATGGCGTCGCCGCTGGCTTCGATGGCCTCGGCCACGGGATCGGTGCCTTCATCAAAGGCGGTGTCGTTGTCGGAGGTGGAAGCCGCTTCTGCTTCAGCGCGGCGGACCAGCCAGTCGTCAAAGGCGTCCTCGTCAAAGGCCCTGCCGGAGAATTCGGCGTAGGCGGCCATCATCTTCATCACCTGCTTTTCGTAGAGGCCCACGGCAAAGGTGTTGACCTTCCGGGGGACCTCCAGAATGTAGAAGAATTTGTCCGGATACTGGGCCTTCAGGGTGTCGGAGAGGCGGCGCACGCTGTCACAGCAGTTGGTCAGGATGATGCCTTCGGAGGGATTGGCGGCAAAGGCCTCCAGCACCGCCTTCACGTAGGAGCACACGTTGGGGTGCATCAGGGTTTCCGCCTGGCTGAACTGGGCCACCTGGGGCTCCAGCCGTTCCATGGTCACCCCCATGGATTCAAAAAGCTCCACCGGCGTGTATTTGCAGATATATCCGAGCATGGTCTCACGCTCCTTTCTGTTTGCTGGGGCCGCTGGCATCCACGGGAGCACCGGCTTGGCCGGAACCATTGGCTGAACCGGATCCCGTCTGGTTCAGCATTTCCAGGAAGGCCTCCAGCCGGGTCTTGATCTGGCCGTCGTGGCTGTTGCGCCGGTCCACGGCGTCGCCGTCCAAAATCAGGTTGGGCACGCCGTCGTCGTTGAGGGCTTCCTTTAAGAGCATGGAGCCCCCGGCGGACTGCTTGCAGCCCCAGTGGCAGAACTGGATGACGCCGTCGGCGTTCACATCGTCCACCAGCTTCCGGATGAAGTCGATCTTGCGCTGGTAAGGGCCGTTGTAGATGTTGCCAATCATCTTCCGGGACAGGGAATCCAGCGGGTTGGCCGGGTCCAGGCTGCCCGTGTAGTCCAGGTTCATGTCCACTACCTGGATCTGGTAGCGGTCGCCGTAGTTGAAATACTGGCGCAGGGATTCCTGGTAGAAGGGCACCAGGTGGACCCACAGGATGCGCTTGCCCTCGAAGACCGGGTAGGTTTCAATGTCCGCCGCCAGGTGCTCGAAGAACCGCAGGTCCTCTTTTGCGCCGGTGGCCAGGTGGGTGGCGTAGAGCATGTACATCTGTAGGGTCAGGGTGCTGGGATACTGGCGGGTCTGGAGTTTCTTGAGGAATTGCCGGTAGGCGTAGTGGGCGCTGTTCTCCCGTTCCAGGGCGTGGCGCAGGTCCTTCATGCGGAAGGTCTTGTGGAAGGTGTCCTCCAGCAGGGCGATGAGCTCCTTGAGCTGGCTGGTGACGTAGGCCACCGCCTCGGGGGACAGGGTATCCGGCACGTCGATGATGTAGCAGGGGACGTTTTTCCGGTCCGCCACGTGGCGGAAGGTCTGGATGTTGCCGTCGCACACCATGGAGGTGGTGACTGCGAAGGCCGCCGGCGGGATCAGTCCGCTGTCCACGGCACCGATGAAGTTCTTGTGGTAGGAGCACAAGGTGGGGGCGATGCCTACCCGCTCCGCGTAGTCGATGAACCAGTTTTCACAGGTGAACCCCGAGATGAAGGAAGACAGGAATTCGATGGAAAGGCAGTTGATGCCGAAGCACTGGAGGATTTCCACCGGGGTGAACAGATTGGTCCAGGCCGTGTCTTTGGGGTGCTTGAAGCCCTTTTGGATGGCCCGGACGGCCATGGCGTTAAGCTCCTGGTAGGCCTTGGGCATGGGCTTGTCCGGGGCGATCTTCTTGCGGACCGCTTCCTCGGCCAGTGCCGCCTGGATCAGGCGCCGGGCCGCGGTGGGACTGGTTTCCATCTTCGATTTGATTAATTTGCCATAGGCGGCGATTACGTCCATAGTTGTACTCCTGTTGAGGTGATAAACACGAAAAAGACCGCCTGTCTCCATTAGAAGGCGGCTTTAAACTGTACATATTATAACATGGGAGAAGGATATGTCAATTTGGATAAGATGATAGGCTGGGGTAGCCATAACCATTAGTTTGAGGACATAAAAAAGCGGAACTTGCAGTTGTGCAGGCTCCGCTCTTTTAATCAATCATTTCATTTTTATTCATGCAGCTATTCATGCAGCTCCAGCGGCAGCCCGTCGGGGTCGAAGAAGAAGGTCATCTTTTCCCCGGTGAAATCGTCCCGGCGGATGGGCTGACAGGTGATGCCCCGGACCTCCAGGTCCTTGACCGCCTGTTCCACATCGTCCACGTGGAAGGAAAGGTGGCGCAGGCCGCAGGCCTCGGGCTGGGACACCCGTGCCGGTGGGTTGGGCATGACGAAGATTTCCAATTCACAGTCTTCAAGCTTGAGATCCAGTTTGATATCGTTGCGTTCCGGCCGCTGGTTTTCACGGATGACACGGAACCCCAGCCGTCCTACATAAAAGTCCAAAGCACGCATATAATCGGACACGATGATGGCGACGTGGTGGATTTTAGAGAGATTCATGGGTGGTATCCTTTCTAAAAGCAGATGTTCAATCCTGTCTTTTATAATTAGTATAATCTATTAATTTGGAAAGTTCAAGCTAATTGGCAGCGGATGGTGTGGATTTGCGGCAAAAAAGTGGTATGATATAATAACACGATATGAAGTGAAAATAATATTTTTCAGGAGGAATCATGGAACTAGCAATAATTGGAACCAGTGCCATCATGACAACCTTTTTGGCAGCGGTGGAGCAATGCGATGATATCCATCTTAAAGCGGTTTATTCCCGTTCTCTGGATAAGGCCAGGGCCTTCAGCCAGCGGTATGGGGCCGAGCTGGCTTTTGACGATCTTCAGGCCATGGCGGATTGTCCGGAAATCGACGCCGTGTACATCGCCAGTCCCAACAGCGCCCATTGCGGCCAGGCCCTGACCTGCCTGCGGGCCGGCAAGGCGGTTCTGTGTGAGAAGACCATGGGGGCCAATGCCTGGGAAGCCAGAGAAATGTTCGACACCGCCCACAAGCAGGGGGTGCTCCTGATGGAAGCCGTCCGTTCCCTGTACGATCCCGGATTTTTGGCGATAAAGGAGCTGCTGCCCAAGCTGGGAGCCATCCACCAGGTACAGTTCAGCATGTGCCAGTATTCCGGCCGGTACGATAAGTACAAGGCAGGGGAGATTCTCAACATCTTCAAGACCTCCTGTGCCGCCGGCGCCCTGACCGATATCGGGGTTTACTGTGTGGAGCCCCTCGTCGCCCTTTTCGGCAAGCCGGAAAGGGTCCAGGCCTCGGCCATCATCCTGGAAAAGGCCCGTATCGACGGCGCAGGGGTGATTCTGGCAGATTATCCGGGGATGACAGCGGTGGTGACCTACTCCAAGATGACGGACAGCCAGGCGCCCTGCGAAATCCTGGGGGAAAAGGGAACCCTATCCATTGACAGCATCCACACGCCCCGGAACCTGACCCTCCGGTATCTGGACGGCAGGACGGAAACCATCCAGCCGGTTTCGGATGGCACCGGCGGCGTCGGACCCGCCAATATGCCGACAAACATGATTTACGAGATCCAGACCTTCAGCCAGTATTACAAAGAGGGTGTGATCCGCTGTGCCAACGAGGATACGACCCTTTTGTCCCTGGAGCTGATGGATGAGGTCCGGGCCCAGGCGGGCATCCACTTTCCCATGGACCGCCGCATCGCCGAATAAATGGCAAAATTCAAGCGATTCATGGTCAAACGCTTCTGAATTTTTTGAGGTAAAATTTTATAAAAGGGGTGCCAAATACCCTGTACTATGATACAATAATAAAAAGTTATTAGTAATACAAAAATGATTCCCATTTCAAGGCGGAATCATTCATTTAGAGGAGGAACCATGTTCAAAATTGTTAACGCCAAAGAACTGACGTCCAACATCTACTGGATGGATGTGGAAGCCCCGCGTATCGCCAAGCACTGCGAACCCGGGCAGTTTTTGATTGTGCGGATGGACGAACGGGGGGAACGGATCCCGCTGACCATCTGTGACTACAACCGCAGAAAAGGCACCGTCACCATCGTCTTCCAGACCGTGGGGGCATCCACCAAACGGATGGCCGAGCTGAAGACCGGCGATTTCTTCGCCGACGTCACCGGCCCCCTGGGCAAGCCCTCGGCCTTCATCACCGAAGACCCGGAAGACTTGCGCAATAAAAAGATGCTGTTCGTCGCTGGCGGCGTGGGCACCGCTCCCGTCTATCCCCAGGTCAAGTGGCTGCACCAGAACGGCGTGGACGTGGACGTCATCGTCGGGGCCAAGACCAAGGATCTGGTCATCCTGGAAGATGAAATGAAGGCCGTCGCGGGCAATCTGTACATCACCACCGATGACGGCTCCTACGGCCGCCACGGCATGGTCACCAAGGTCATCGAAGAGCTGACCGACGGCGGCAATCATTACGACCAGGCCATCGTCATCGGGCCCATGATCATGATGAAGTTCGCCTGCATGCTCACAAGGAAGCTGGGCATCCCCAGCATCGTCAGCCTGAACCCCATCATGGTGGACGGCACCGGCATGTGCGGCGCCTGCCGGGTCATGGTCGGCGGCAAGGTCCAGTTCGCCTGCGTGGACGGACCAGAATTCGCCGGGGACCTGGTGGACTTCGACCAGGCCATGAAGCGCCAGGCCCAGTACAAGACCCAGGAAGGCCGGGCCATGTTGAAGCTTGAAGAAGGCGACACCCATCACGGAGGTTGTGGTGAGTGTTCCAGCGAAGCAGCAGGAGGTACAAAATAATGGCAAACAAAATCCCAAGAACCCCGGTCCGGGAACAGGAACCCAAGGTCCGGGCCACCAACTTTGAAGAAGTGTGCTACGGCTACAACGAAGAAGAAGCCGTCACCGAAGCCGGCCGCTGCTTGAACTGTAAAAAGCCCAAATGCGTTGGCGGCTGTCCCGTTTCCATCGACATCCCCCGATTCATCAGCAAGGTCAAGGAAAAGGACTTTGCCGCAGCCGCCGGTGTCATCGCCGAAGCGTCCTCCCTGCCCGCCGTCTGCGGCCGGGTCTGCCCCCAGGAAAGCCAGTGTGAAGGGGAATGCATCCTCGGCATCAAGGGCGAACCCGTGGCCATCGGCAAGCTCGAACGCTTCGTCGCCGACTGGGCCATGGCCCAGGGCATCACGCCCAAGCCTCCGGAAGAACGCAAGGGCATGAAGGTCGCCGTCATCGGATCCGGCCCCGCGGGACTGACCTGCGCCGGGGATCTGGCCAAGAAGGGTTACGATGTCACCATCTTTGAAGCCCTCCACGAAGCCGGCGGCGTCCTGGTCTACGGCATCCCCGAATTCCGTCTGCCTAAGGAAAAAGTCGTGGCCCGGGAAGTGGAAAATGTCACCAAACTCGGCGTCAAAATCGAAACCGACGTCGTCATCGGTAAATCCACCAGCATCGATGAGCTCATGGACCGGGAAGGCTTTGAGGCCGTGTTCATCGGCAGCGGCGCCGGACTGCCCCGTTTCATGAACATTTCCGGTGAACAGGCTCTTGGCGTCTTTTCCGCCAATGAATATTTAACCCGGAACAACCTGATGAAGGCCTTCAAGGACTACGACACCCCCATCCAGATTGGGAAGAAGGTCATCGTTGTCGGCGGGGGCAACGTCGCCATGGACGCCGCCCGCACCGCCCTGCGCCTGGGGGCTCAGACCCACATCGTCTACCGTCGGAGTGAAGTGGAACTGCCCGCCCGGGTGGAAGAAGTCCACCACGCCAAGGAAGAAGGCATCCAATTCCACCTGCTGACCAATCCGGTGGAAATTCTGGAAGACGAAAGCGGCTGGGTCTCCGGCATGCGGGTCATCCAGATGGAACTGGGGGAACCCGACGACAGCGGACGGCGCCGTCCCGTGGAAATCCCTGGCAGCGAATACGAAATCGAAGCCGACACCGTCATCATGGCCCTGGGCACCAGCCCCAACCCGTTGATTTCCAGCACCACCAAGGGCCTGGTCACCAACAAGCGCCAGTGCATCGTCGCTGACGACGAAACCGGCGCCACCTCAAGAGAAGGCATTTTTGCCGGCGGGGACGCGGTTTCCGGTGCCGCCACCGTCATCCTGGCCATGGGAGCCGGAAAACGGGCGGCGGACGCCATTGATAAGTACCTGCAGGAAGGCTGAATAAAGAACACATAATCATTTTATAAAAAAAAGTGGTGACAATTGCCGGAGTCCGGCCGATCGTCACCGCTTTTTATATAAAAAATGAATTATGAGAGAAACATCAGAAGAGTCGTCTTTTTTTCTGATGAGAATGGGCATTTGGCAATTTATATTGTTCTTTTGTCGTTTCTTTCATATAGCGTCGGATGAAAAGAAAAAGACCGATTAGAAATACTGTTGTCAGAAGATAGCCGAATAAGGTCGATTCTTCATAATTAAAGCCAAAAATGGAAAGCCATTCGCTCGCGTAGGTTGTTATCATAGTTCATTTCCTCTTTTCTATAAAGATAATTTGAAAAAAGCAGAATAATCCGATGAAAAATCAGGATGCTGTGAGTGGTCTCAAAAGGAGTTTGGCACAGACATCCATTCATAGAAAACAGGAAAAGAAAAAGCCGTGCAGGGATATTCCCATACACGGCAGTCAATCGTCGGGGTATTTTGGCACAACAAAAAAGTATGCCAATATTACGCATCCACTTGTTTTTGTAAAAGAAGTGAATTATAATAGCAATGCGGTACGTGACCAGCTAAGGCCCAATGTGTATGGTGCTTACTCACCTGCGCAGGCTATGCCAGTGTTCCAGCACTGGTATAGCTGCCGCACTTTTTTATTCAGTTTTCTTACACCATTATAAGGTTTTCTTTTGGTAAATGCAATCCCAAATGTTAAAATATTCATTCGTACATTTTCTTTGACCGTTTATTCCAAAAGATGACCGTTCGTATAAGTATGAAGCCTTTATTTCCTTATTTCCCAAAATTGTTGAATAAAATAATTGGACAAATAAAATGTTTATCCATCTGCTGGCCTCATCAATTCCACCATCACCAGCTCCGTCTCATTGTTCAACCGCGGTATGGGCCAGGCCGTGTTGCAGAGTCCCCGGCTGACGATCAGCCGGCCGTCGTACAGGCCGGAGGTGACCTTCGGCAGGATTCCCTGACCCGGGGCGAACAATCCCTGACCAAAAATCCGGATCTGGCCGCCGTGGGCGTGGCCGGACAGGGTCAAATCGATGTCCAGACCCCGGATGTAACGCTCATAATATTCCGGATGGTGGCACAGCAGGATCTTATAGCCCTTGATTCCGGCATAGGTCCTCAGCCAGTCGAGGTTTGGCACCGGTTCTTTCGTTGAGTGGAAGTGGGGATCCCTTTTTTTATACCCGGATGACAATCCGCCGATGTTGAGCTCCCCGAATTGGACAGCACCGTCATCCAGGAGAACAATGCCGGTTTTCAGCACAGCCAGCATATCGTCAACGCCCAATTCACCCTCGTGGTTGCCCAGCGCGTAAAAGGTCGGTGCGACAGAAGCGCAGAAGGTCAGAAAATCCAGGGCCTTCTGTGATTCACAAAGGATATCGTGGCGGTTGATCAGATCACCGGAAATGGCGATGCAATCGGGATGCCCGCCGGACAGGGCCCTTTTCAGCTGTCTGGAAAAATGATTATGGGTATCGGCAATCAAAGCGATGGTGTAATGACGGGTGACCGGCGCTTTCACGCGGATGGTTGATGTTTTCATGGCTACAGCTCCAATGGGTGAGAATTAACAACCATTGTACTTGATGGGCCAAAAATTATCAAGCAGACCCAGCGGCGGATTGTGGAAGGATAAAGGTTGAGAGAAACTGCGTGGCTCTGACAACAACAACCCGGCTGACAGGAAAGATTCTGTCAGCCGGGTTGTTTTCGAGACGCATGCTGTTTTGTCTGCTATTCCCCAGTTTCGCTGCCCTTGGGTTCGGCCTTCATCCGGGGATTATTGTACACATGGTACAGGGAATTTTCCATGGCCATGACCTCTTCCAGGGGGATGGGCTTGAACAGCGGCCGCTTGACCACCTTCTTCATCCAGATTACGGCGTACACGGTGAGGATGGCCAGCATGATCAGACACACGCCGTAGATGGCCATGCGCTGGGCCGGATCCGAGGAGATGTTGTAAATCATCCACACGGTTCCCACAGCTCCCAGGATGGGCAGCACCGGTCCGCCGGGGACCTTGAAGGTCCGGGGAGCCTTGGGCAGGCGCCTGCGCAGGATCAGCACGTTGATGTGGGAGACGATGTAAGCCGCCATCCAGAACACGCAGCCCACCAGGATCAGGAAGGACAGGGCGCTGGAGGTGTTGAGGCCGAAGCCGTTGATGATGAGCATGATGCCGCCGAAGAACAGGATGCCGAACCAGGGCGCGCCGTGCTTGTTGGTCTTCATGAACACAGAGGGCAGCAGGCTGATCTTGGCCATGCCGCTGGCGATGTAGGACAAAGCGGAAATCACCGTATTCACACTGCTGACCACAGCCAGCACCGAGACGATGGCCATCCAGTAGGTCCCCACCGGACCCATGAGCATGGTGCCGTAGAGCACGTGGGGGGTGGTGCTTTCACCCAGCTGTCCCCAGGGGGTGTAATGGCTGAAGCCGATGACCATGAAGATCTGCATGATGCAGATGACCACCAGGCTGATGACCATGCCCAGGGGGATGTTGCGCTTGGCGTTCTTCACATTGTTGGCGATGGGGATTACGTACTCACAGCCGATGAACAGGAAAAAGGCCAGGCCGCACAGGGAAGTGACATCGCTGAAGCTGCTGCTAAGAACCGCGGGCTGGGTGACGACGGTGCCCGGGGCGGCCTTGATGGTCCCCATGATTCCCATGATCATCAGGGAGATGATGAGGCCGTAGGCCACAAAGTCCTGAATCTTGGCGAACATGTCCACTCCGCGGAGGTTGACGGCGATGAGGATAATGAGCAGGGCGATGCAGTACGCACTGCTGGGAATGCCGGCCTGGGGGAAGACCGAGCGCAGGGTGTTGCCGAACATGGCACATTCCACGCTGGTCACCAGGGTGTTGCAGGCCAGATAGCCGCCCACCATGACCACGATGGTGACGAAGGGCCCCATGCAGGCCAGGGTGTACTGGGCCAGGCCGCCGGTCAGGTTGGGCATCAGGGCACCCAGCTCCGAAATGGACAGGGCCGTAAGGATGTTCAGCACACAGGCGATGATCATCGCCCAGATAAAGCTGGTTCCCACCACCGAGGCCCCTTGCCCGATGGAGAGGAGGGTGCTGGTGGCCACGATGAGGCCCACGGCCGTGGCGATGACGGTCGGTAAACCGAGTTTCTTTTCGTTCATAATAGTCGCTCCCTTACTTGAATGATGGTGAAATGATAATAACACAGACAAAGGCGCCCGGACCCCCTGGGGGTCAGACGCCTTTGTCGTGTTCATTTCAATTGATGGATTTATTATACATCGCTGAAGAAAAGTTGTCTTGTAAAAATCGGAACAGGATTACAGGTTTTTCAGCACAAATAAAAAGCGGCGCCGTCACGCCGCAATCATTGCTATTGATTATTGGTTTACCGGATAAAATTGGTCGCAATGCCCGGTTCGGCTTCGGGGAAGGTGATTCCCGCCTTCCTGCCGGCATCGATGCATTTGAGCATCCAGGCCATATTCCGGGCCAGGGTCCGCATGGTCTGCAGGCCTTCCGCGTCCTGACGGACTTCGTCCGGGGTATTGCCGTGGACCTGGTTCCAATACTGGGAGCTGACGATGGGCATGCTGCGGATGGTGAAGTACTTGTTGATCTGGTCGAAGGCTGCCGTGGCACCGCCCCGGCGACAGCTCACCACCGCCGCGGCGGGTTTGCCGGTCAGCGCGCCCTTGCCGCTGTAGAAAAGCCGGTCCATGAAACTGGTCAGCGCGCCGGTTGCTGATGCAAAATGCACCGGAGATCCGAAGATGAATCCGTCGGCATCATTGGCCCGTTCCGCCAGGATGTTGACCCCGTCATCCATAAAGCATTTGCCGGTTTTTGAGCAGGCGCCACAGCCGATGCAGCCGGCAACGGGCTTGTTGCCCAGCCAGTAGATTTCCGTTTCAATCCCCTGGCTTTCCAGGGTATCCGCCACTTCCTTTAAAGCGGTATAGGTACATCCCGCTTTGTGGGGGCCGCCATTGATAAGTAAGACTTTCATACACATTCTCCTTTAACTGTTTTCTGTCGACGATAAAAAGTCTGAGGTTTATTCATATTTTCATTTAATTTTATTATTATACCACAACCCAGAGGATATGCTTAAATCCTTCTTTAAAAAAATATATGGTGATGACATTTTGTTGACATCACAATGTTAAAATAAATAACAGATTAAGGCTACGGAAAGAGAGGTCCTGCATCGAAAATGTTCAAGCAAAAAGCGGCAAAGAAAAAAAATCAGAGAAAGAAACGGCCAATCCCACTTCGGTACCAGCCGCCGGGGGATCTTTCCAGGATCAGCTCCCTCCGATCAAGGAGGATGGCAGCGTGGGCAACAAGAAAAAGAGAACCATTATCATCATCGTTCTAGCCGTTCTGGCTGTCGTCGTGGCCTTTGCCATTTATAGGGTTTACTCGGCGGACAATGCTCCGGTTACCGTCAAAACCCAGAAGCTGACCAAAGGCGAGCTCAACGTATAAACAAATGAGATTTTAAACCTTAAAGAATACAAAAACCCCCGAACCGGCCTGAATGGCTTGGTTTCGGGGGTTTTGACTTGACAATTTATGGTGATCCTGAATGGACTTGAACCATCGACTTCTACCGTGTGAAGGTAGCGCTCTCCCGGCTGAGCTACAGGATCATCTGCAAATAAGTTACTTGTTTATAATAACACAGAAAAACCATTTGTCAAGTTCCAGAGCGATTTTATTTTACATTCAGGCCGCGCAGGATCATCTGTTCCACCAGATCAGCCAGCTCTTCCGGCGTTTCCTGGGCGCCGTCTTCCAGCCAGCGCTGGAACAGGCCGATGCATCCGGCCACCACGAAGGCGTAGTAATACTCAAAATAAACCGGGGACTCCGACTCGTAGGCCAGCATCCAGTCGTCGATGCAGCGCTTTTTGATCATGGTCTTGACCTTATCCACGAAGACCGGGTCGCCGTTGGGCCCCATGAGGGCGATGGCCAGATCCGCGTTCTCCTTCAATAAGGTAAAGATTTTAATGAGCAGGGGCTTCACTTCCCCCGGGGATGCGCTGTGTTCCGATTCCTCGATGACTGCGTTGAACTGATCGAAGATTTCTTCCTCGATCTTGTACAGCATATCGTAAATATCCCGGTAATACTTGTAAAACGTCCCGCGATTGATGTCGATCAGATCGGCAATCTCTCTCACCTTGATTTCCTGAATGGGTTTTTCCTTCATTAAAGTGGTAAGCGCCTGACGCAATTGCCGTTTTGTTTTACGGACCCGACGGTCCACTTTCCTCTCCGCCATATTCCTGCCTTCCGTCCATGTGAATAAAGATTTTGTGGAATGGATTTTTCCTGTTTGCCCTTTAAGTGATGTTTTTGTGAAAAAAACCCATCACACAATTTTCACATTTATTTTGATTTTTCAACATTTATTGCATTAAATGTTCGATTTAAAACAATTGTCTTTCAACTGTATATTGAATTTCCAACTAATATAAGTATAATAAACAATAGTTAATAAGTCAACAGCCGTGTGGTTAAAATACAAAATTGCCAGCCAGGATTTGACTTAGCTGCTCAATAATTTTAAACGGAAAGGAATTTGCTTATGGTTGCATTTGGTAGAAAAATTGTTAAACTCCGGTATGTCATCCTGATTGCCGGCATCGCTTTGATGATACCAGCCGCCATCGCCTATTTCCATACCCGCATCAATTACGATATCCTGACTTACCTCCCGGATAGCATCCAGACGATCAAGGGGCAGGACATCCTGATGAACGAGTTCGGAAAGGGCGGTTTTTCGCTGGTCATGGTGGAGGGCTTGTCGGATAAGGACGTGGCTGCCCTGGAGGATAAGTTCAAGGCCATCGATCACGTGGACTCTGTGATCTGGTACGACGACGTCGCAGATCTGTCCGTTCCCAAGGAAATGCTGCCCGACGATGTGTACGAGGCCTTCAATAAAGGCGACACCACCTGCATGGCTGTGTTCTTCGATACGGCCACCTCGGCGGATGAGACCATCAAGGCGGTCCAGCAGATGCGGAGCGTGGCATCCGGCCAGGTGTTCATCTCGGGGATGTCCGCCATGGTGACGGACCTTAAGGAACTGTGCGAAAAGGAAGAACCGGTGTACGTGGCCATCGCAGTCGTTTTGTCCTGCCTGGTCATGATGATATTCATGGACTCATACCTCATACCTTTCATCTTCCTGGCCAATATCGGCATGGCCATCGTGTGGAATCTGGGAACCAATATCTTTATGGGACAGATATCCTACATTACCAAGGCCCTTGCCGCCGTGCTCCAATTGGCTGTGACCATGGACTACTCCATCTTCCTATGGCACAGCTACGAGGAGCAGCGGGGCTTTTATGACGATCACCGGGAGGCCATGGCCCATGCCATCAGCCTGACCTTCGTCGCCGTCCTCGGCTCATCCATCACCACGGTGGCCGGGTTCATCGCCCTGTGCTTCATGACCTTCACCCTGGGCTTTGACCTGGGTATCGTCATGGCCAAGGGCGTCGTCTTCGGGGTCATCAGCTGTGTGACGGTTTTGCCGGCGCTGATCCTGATATTTGACAAACCCATCAACAAGACGAGGCACCGCAACATCCTGCCGGACATGCACAAGCTGTCCAACTGGATCATCGATCATCGCAAGATCTTCCTGGTCGTCTTCCTGGTGGTGATCGGTCCGGCGTACTACGGCTACAAGAATGCCGGCGTGTATTACGATCTGGGCTCGACCCTTCCCAAGGACCTGCAGTACTGCGTGGCCCGGGACAAGCTGGCTTCGACCTTTGATACCGGCGCCACCCATATGATCCTGGCGGATGTGAATATGTCCAGCAAGGACGCCTACAACATGATCACTGAAATGAAGAAGGTGGACGGCGTCAAGAACGTGCTGGGTGTGGATTCCCTTCTGGGTCCGACCATCCCGTCCACTATGATCCCGGATGAGGTGAAGGATAAGCTCCAGAGCGAGCATTACAAGCTCATGGTGGTCAATTCCAAGTACAACACGGGGACCGATCAGGTCAATGCCCAGGTTGATTCCCTGAATACCATCCTGCACAAGTACGACGCCAACGGCATGCTCATCGGTGAAGCACCCTGCACCAAGGATCTGATCAACATTTCCAGCAACGACTTCAACGTGGTCAGTACGGTATCCATGGTCATGATGTTCGTCATCATCGCGGCGGTGTTGTTCTCATTCTCACTGCCCTTCATCCTGGTCATGGTCATCGAGTTCGCCATCTTCATCAACCTGGGGATCCCGTTTTACACGGGGGCGACCGAGCCCTTCATCGCACCGATCTGTATCAGTACGATCCAGCTGGGGGCCACGGTGGACTACGCCATCATGATGACCTCCCGGTACAAGCAGGAACGCTCCTCCGGGGAAACCAAGCGGGAAGCGGTCACCGGGGCCCTGGCCTACGCCATCCCTTCGGTCATCGTATCGGCCTGCGGATTCTTTGCCGCCACCTTCGGCGTCGGCATGTACTCCCAGGTCGCCATCATCAGCTCCATCTGCATGCTCATGTCCCGTGGGGCCCTGATCAGCATGGCTTCGGTTATCTTCATCCTGCCGTCCTTCTACATGCTGTTTGACAAGATCATCTGCAAGACCTCCAGGGGATTCCTGCCGTCACTCAAGCCCAAGGATCCCCCGGAAAGCCCGGATATGGCCTAAGCCGCCGGACACGACACTCATTTAGAACAAAGAAAGGAACGAATACGCAATGAAAAAGATCCACGCGATGGACTCAAAATCAAAACGCACGCTGCTGATTGTCCTCATCGCCATTGCCATAGTGGCCGCGACGATCGGCATCACCCTGGCCGCCGGTACCGGCGATTCCAGTACCACGGCGGCAACGCCCAGCACCACGGTCTCCAGCCAGGACCTGGCCAATAAAGCGGCGGCAGCCTCAGGCGCCAACACCAACGTAAACGGCGACGGCACGGTTTCCAAGGAAGAAACCGTCTATGTCAAGGCCGACGCCACCGGCAATCCCCAATCGGTTACGGTCAGCGACTGGCTGAAGAACGCGGGCAGCCGTACCCAGATCGCAGATTCCTCCACCCTGTCGGGCATCAAGAACCTCAAGGGGGATGAAACCTTCACCCAGAATTCCGACGGCTCCCTGGTCTGGTCCACAGCCGGCAAGGATATTTACTATCAGGGAACCTCTTCCCAGACGTCACCAGTCCTGGTCCAGATTACCTACAAGCTCAACGGCCAGAGCATGACGGCGGCGGATATGAAGGGCAAGAGCGGTTCCATGGAAATGGACATCACTTACAGCAACAATTCCCGTCAGAATGGCATCATCACACCCTTTACCGCGGCGACGGCCATGAATCTGGCCAATGACAACTTCACCAACGTGGCCATCGACCACGGCGCGGTGCTGTCAGACGGCAACAACAACATCGTCGTCGGCCTGGCCTTCCCGGGTCTGACGGAAGACCTTGGCCTGTCCGGCAATTCCCTGGGCATCAACATTCCGGAGACTGTGAAGATAACCGCGGATGTGACCAATTTTGAAATGGGACCGACCATTACCTCGGTTTCCACCAATGTGCTCAACAAGGCCGGCCTCAGCGATATCGGCAGCTTCAGCGATCTGGACAGCTCCATCAGCAAGCTGACCTCCGCCACCGACGAATTGGTGGCCGGCAGCCTGTCTGCCAAGAATGGGGCCGATCAGCTGGCTTCCGGCACCAGCAGCCTGGCCAGTGGCGTGAACACCCTGCAAAGCGGTGTGATCCAGTATACCAATGGCGTCTCCTCCGCGGCGACCGGCGCGAACCAGCTTAACTCCGGGGCAGCCGCCCTGGCCAGCGGTGCGGTCCAGCTCAACAGCGGGACCCAGCAGCTGGCTTCCGGCGCCCAGACCCTGGGCAATGGGGCCCTCACCGTGGGCAACGGAGCCAAAACACTGGGCGACGGCGCTGTGACGGCCGGTGACAGCCTGGGCAGCCTGGCCACCGGCATCAAGAGCTACACCGATGGCACCAGCCAGATCGCGGCCGGCGCCAATCAGTTGGCGGCCAACAACGATACGCTCAACAGCGGCGCGACGTCTGTCAATGAAGGCATCACCAAGCTTTCTGCTTCCATGGGTTCTGTTCAGACCGGGACCGCCCAGCTGGCGGCAGGCCTGACCCAGGCCAAGACTGGCGCAGATCAGCTGGTCGCGGGCTACGAAGGCACATCCAGCCAGACGGGGGCAGCCGACGGCGCCAAGCAGCTGGCTTCCGGCACGACAACGGCCTATCAGGGCATCGTCGCCATGGATACGGAAATCAACAACAACATTGACCAGATCCAGGCTGGCGTCAAAAAGGCGACAGGACAGGATCTGACCTACGATCAGGCCAAGGCCCTGCTGGATCAGTCTGAATCATCCATCGATTCGGCTCTGGCCAGCACCACCATGACTTCTGATCAGAAGCTGGCGGTCATCACCAAGGCTTATCCCGTGGTTGAAGGCCTCTCCACCTATATCGGCAACTGGGAAGTCCTCGAAAACATGAAGGCGACTCTGGAAACAGCGGATGCCTCCGGCTACAACATGATCCAGAAATTCTACGCCCTCCAGAGCGGCGCGGCGGCATTGAACAGCGGCGTCAACGGAACGGATAATTCCGACGGCACCCATACCGCCGGCCTTTACGAAGGTACCAAGGCCCTGGATACGGCATTGGCCACCATGGACACGGCGGTCAATCAGAAATCCTCTGAAACGGGCAGCATCGGCTTGAAAGAAGCCGTCGACGCCGTGGCGGCGGGCAGCAGCCAGCTGTCAACCGGCACCACTACCTTGGCCAAGGGCATCGCCTCCTACACGGCGGCTACCAGCCAATTTGCCGTTGGCGCCAACAAGCTGGTCGCCAACAATGACTCCATGAACAGCGCCATCCCGCTGCTCCAGGCCGGAGCCCTCAAGCTCCAGACCGGCGGTAACTCCTTAAAGAGCGGCGGCGAACAGGTATCCGCGGGGGCCCAGAGCTTCCTGACCGGTGCCAATACCTTGTCCACTGGGGCCAACAGCCTGGCTTCCGGAGCCGGTACCCTGGCCTCCGGCACAGGTACCCTGTCAAATGGTCTGAATACCCTCAACGGCAACAGTGCCACCTTGAACAGCGGCGTATCGTCGCTGGCATCGGGCAGCGCCCAGCTTAACAGCGGCGCCGGCACCCTGGCTTCTGGCCTGGGCACTCTGGCATCGGGCATGAGCGAATACAAGACCACCGGCATCGATAAGATTGCCGCGCTGTACAATAATGATTTCAAGGGCTTCAAGGACAAGCTCAACGCCGTCAAGGACGCAAGTGCCGCCTACAATAACTTCTCAGGCATTTCGAGCGGTATGGACGGTACTGTGAACTTCATCATCGAAACCGGAGAAATCAAAAACTGATAACTTTGCCTCCTTTATGACCCTGTCATTTTGGCAGGAAACACCATTCATCTGCCGTCAGTTCCTGTTTGGAACTGGCGGCTTTTTCATTTTGCGTAAAAAAAGACGTTTTTTGCGTAATAATATCAGAAAAAAGTTTTCCGAAACGTGTTACAATATAAGTACAGTTTTGGTTGGACCGCTGCCCTTGTTGCGCTGCTGAGGGTCAGGTCCCAAAAAGACGCTTTTACGGTGAGAGTATGCAGCAGCGCGATGAAAATCAGATGGGCTTCCCAAACCCGTCAGAGGAAATGAAAAAGGGATGGGATGTGCATTGAGCCGGTACCTGAGGGTGCCGGCTCTTTTCACGTTCTTTATTCTTAATTTTTAAGGGAAAGGCAAAAAAACGGGGGTAATGTGATATACTTGATTTAACGGAAAGGTGAGAGATTTCTGAACAAAGGAACCGATTATCCAAATGAAATTGAGAACAGCCGGTTCGACGGCTATCCCCAACAAGAGAGCAAAGATTTTTTTTGCTGCGGCTTTTTTGCTTACGCTTTTTCGCGTCTTACTTGCGGTTAAAGTCCCACTTTTCATCCAGGGAAACGCAGCCTACGATGATTTTTTGATGGTCCGTTATGCGGCGTACATGGTCGCCGGCCAATGGCTGGGGCCCTTTTCCCATATGGTGTGCGTCAAAGGCATCACCTTCCCTCTTTTTTTAGCGCTCAATTATCTGACCGGGCTGTCTTGGTCCTTCACCCTGATCCTGTTGAACATTTTGGCAGCGGCTTTTATCGTCCGGGCATTAAAACCCTGGCTCGGGCATTCCATTACGGCCATCAGCCTGTACCTTTTCCTCATCTATTCACCGGTCACTTTGGCCACCCAGAAATCCGGCGTGGTTTACCGGGACTCCATTATCGCACCGGTGCTTTTGGTGGTGCTGGGCTGTGCCATCGGCCTGTACCTGCGGCGGGACCGCCAGGACCGGACCCTGATTCCCTGGGCCGCCGGCCTGGGAGTGAGCTTTGCCCTGTTCTGGAACATCCGGGAGGACACGATCTGGCTGCTGCCCTTCGTCGTGGTGGCCGTGGCTGTTACGGCCATCGGATGGTGGCGGCAGAACCGCCGTTTGACGCGGAGCGAAATCACCATTCTGATTCTGCCGTTTTTCTGCCTCCTCATTTTCCAACTGGGTCAGGGAGCCATCAATTACGCGGCCTACGGCCAGTTCATGGTCAATGACCGGACGGCGACCTCGGAAGCGGATGTGATGGCGGATCTGATCCGTCTGGATGACGGCGGCGACAACAGCACGGTCTGGATTTCCAAGGATGGCCTGGCCCTGGCGTATAAGGCCAGTCCCACCCTGGCACAGGCCAGGGACGGCATAGCGGAATCCCTGGGAGCCTGGGGCTGTGCGGACACGGCCCGGGGTCTGACCGGGGATATCACCGTCTGGGCCATCCGGGACGGCGTCATGCGCGCCGGCCATTACCAAAACGCCGCGGAAACCGAGGCCTTTTACGCCAAAATCCATTCGGAGCTCAAGGCGGCCTACGCATCGGGCCAGCTGACCCGGCGCCCCGGCTTCTACGTGTCCAAACTGGCGCGGAGCATGACAGCGGCGGATGGACCACTTTTCGTTCAGAATTTTGTCACCGGCTGGAAGGACCTGATCCATTACAATTTTTATACCAGTGAGGTCCTGGCGGCCATCGGGCCGGTGGACCGCATCCGGACTATGGAAGTCATGGCCAATGCCACAGTCCTTTATCCGGAGGGCGTTTTTGACACGGCAGAGGAGTGCGTGGGACAGACGGCCCTGGCCAAGGTCGGGAACATCTGCGCCCGGGTGGCCAACGGGATCATCCGCCTGTATCAGCTTACGGGAGCGGTGCTCACGGGTTTGGCACTCGTCGGCTATGTGGTCCTGACGGGTGCGGAGATCCGGCGGATCCGCCGGAAACAAAAGGGAGACCCCGCCATCTGGCTGGTGCTCACCGGGCTGTGGCTGAGCAGCCTCATCTTGATGTTCGGCGTGGTCTGGTTCACTTCTTTCATGCAGGGGGATTACGCCTTCAATCTGTTTTATTACACCACGCCGGTGGCCACCGTGCTGCAGGTGATTCAGTTTTTGACGGTGATGTGGGGCGTGCGTTGGGGGATGATGATGAAAAAATGAAGTGGATGATTGAGGGTTGAATAATAATGGTTTCAAAAAAAACAGCGGCTCCGCCTAAGCGGGCCGCTGTTCCATCGTTAATGATGAATTTTTGTTTTTAGTACGCTTCAACAAACAGTTCGAAGTAATCCTGGGGATGACGGCAGGCCGGGCATACCTTTGGTGCTTCCGGACCTTCGGCAATGTAGCCGCAGTTGCCGCATTTCCATTTGATGTCAGAACCGGTGCGTTTGAAGACGATGCCGTTTTTGATGTTTTCCGCCAATTTCTTATAACGGTTTTCGTGGGCCATTTCAGAAACGCAGATGCGGATGAAGCTTTCAGCGATATCTTCAAAGCCTTCTTTTTTAGCCATGGCTGCGAAGGAAGGATACAGATCATGCCATTCTTCGTGTTCGCCGGCAGCGGCGTTCAGCAGGTTGTCGTAGGTGGAGTTGGAAAAAGCGATGGGGAAACCAGCCTGGATGGTTTCAACCTTGCATTCCCCGCCTGAGATTTCTTCAGCCATGTATTTGTAGAAAACTTCTGCGTGTTCTTTTTCATTGGCTGCAGTTTCCAAAAAAATAGATTGCATTTGGACAAAGCCTTCTTTTTTGGCTTTGGATGCAAAGAAAGTGTAGCGGTTGCGGGCCTGAGATTCACCAGCAAAAGCCTTCATCAAGTTGTTCAGTGTTTGTGTACCTTTTAATCTACCCATAATTTTCCTCCTTTGTAGAATGTATCCCTATTATACGTCATTTTGCTTAAAAAATAAAGTACACTGGAATAAATTTAATCTAAATTTTCCAGAAAACCTGTCAAAAAATCAAAATTTTCAAAAAACCATCATATTTCATTCAAATAACATCCACACTACAGCTTTATCATTAACACAAGATCAAACAATCCGAAGCGGAAGCGGCGGATGAATGGAAGAAACTGGAGGGATCAACATGAAACAGGCATTAAAACCTCAATGTGTTTTTGCGAGAGTGGAAAAGAAATACCTGATACCGGTGGATACATGCCGGAAGTTCCTGAAAGCCATGGGCGACCGGATGGTGGTGGACGAATATGGCAAGCATACGATCTGCAATCTGTATTACGACACGGAACAGTTCGATCTGATCCGCCGCTCCATCGAAGGCCCCCGATATAAAGAAAAACTCCGGCTGCGCAGCTACGGCGTTCCGGATAAAAACAGCACCGTCTTTCTGGAAATCAAGAAGAAATGGAAGAAGGTGGTGTACAAGCGGCGGGTGCCAATGAAGCTGTGGGAGGCAGAGGTGTTCATGGAACGGGGCATCCTTCCCCGGGACATCGCCCCGGAGGACCGGCAGATCTTCAAGGAGCTGGCGTATTTCAGGGAGTTTTACAAGCCTGAAGCCAAGGTCTTCCTGGCCTACGACCGGGTGGCGTGCTACTGCCCCCAGGACACTAACATCCGCATGACCTTTGATGCGGCGGTCCGCCGCCGGTACGATGACCTGCAGCTGGACGCCGGGGACCGGGGGGAACGCCTCCTCCCGCCAGGGCAGTACGTGGTGGAGATCAAGGTGGGGGACGCCTTCCCCCTGTGGCTCACGGATATTTTGTCGGAGCTGGAGATTTACCCCGCGTCCTTTTCCAAATATGGGCAGGCGTACAAAAAAGACAAGAAGTCGGGAATCATCGCCCCGGACGGACAGGTGTTCATTCATTCAAAAGAAGGAGAGGAAAAACCATGTTTACAAGTGTCATAAATTCAACCACAGGCATCACCATCGGCACAGCGCTGCTGTGTACGGGCATTTCAATCTTACTCGGACTGGTCATCGGATTCATCCACATGAAGACGGGGCCCTACAACCGGAGCTTCGTCATCACCCTGGCCACCATGCCGGTGATCGTGCAGATGGTCATCATGATGGCCAGCGGCAATCTGGGAACCTCGGTGGCGGTGCTCGGCACCTTCGGGCTGGTCCGGTTCCGTTCGGTTCCGGGGAGCGCCCGGGAAATCGCCAGCATCTTTTACGCCATGGCCATCGGCCTGGCCATGGCCATGGGCCAGATCATCTTCGGGGTGGTGATGACCGTCATCATCGGGGCCTTCATCATCCTGCTCAATAAAATACGGCTGCCCCGGGCGGCCAATCTGGAAAAACGGCTGACCATCCAGATCCCGGAAAACCTGGATTACACGGACATCTTTGATCCGGTGTTCAGCCAGTACCTGACCAAGGCCGAGCTGGAACAGGTCAAGACCACCAATCTGGGCAGCATGTACGAGCTGGAATATCAGATCCAGCTCAAGGACGCGGGCAGTGAGAAAGAATTCATCGATGACATCCGCTGCCGCAACGGCAACCTGACCGTGATCTGCGGCCGGGGCCAGACCATGGCCACTACCCTTTAACGGGACTGGGTTTAGAGAAAAGGAAGGTTTTCCAATGTTAAAGAAAATGAAATTGAGACACCAGAATAATTACAGCAGCTTCATCATCGCGCTGATCATCTTCTTCGCCATGGCGACGGCCCTGCTGTCTGCCGGCTGCTCGTCCCAAACCGCTTCGGCGTCGACGACGACCAGCGCGGAGGTGGGGGACAATGCCTACACCGACTGGAAGAGCGGCACCTACACCACCATCAAGTTAAGTGACACCAGCGCGTCGGTGGACGGCGACGGCGCCGCGGCCAGCGGCAGTACGGTGACCATCAGCAAGGCGGGGACCTACGTGATCTCCGGCAATCTCTCCGACGGCTCCATCATCGTGGACTCCTCGGGGGATGGCACGGTGCGCATCGTCCTCAACGGGGCGACCATCCACAGTGAAACCAGCTCGCCGATCTACGTCAAGCAGGCCGGCAAGACCATGATCTCCCTGGAAGCAGGGACGACCAACACCGTCAGCGATGGCAGCACCCGGACCTACACGGACACGGCCAACCAGGAACCGGACGCCACCATCTTCTCCAAGGATGATCTGGTGTTCAACGGCACCGGCAGCCTGACCGTCAAAGCCAATGCCGGCGACGGCATCAAGAGCAAGGACAGCCTGATCATGGTGGAAGGAACCTACAACATCACCTCGGCCGACGACGGCATCCTGGGCAAGGATACGGTCCAGATCTTCGGCGGAACCTATACCATCAATGCCTCAGGTGACGGCATCAAGGCCACCAACGACACGGATTCCACCAAGGGCAATGTGACCATCAATGGCGGCACCTTCAACATCACCGCCGGGGCCGACGGCATCCAGGCGGCGACGGACATCGCCATCAAAGACGGCGCGTTTACCATCACCACCGGCGGCGGTTCGGCCAACGCCCTGACCAAGACCGATACCCAGCAGCAGCCGGGCATGGCCCAGTCCGACGAATCCTCCTCATCCACCTCGGATACGGGGAGCTACAAGGGCCTGAAGGCCACCAAGACCATCACAGTGGACGGCGGGACCTTCAAGCTGGATACCAAGGACGACGCCCTGCACACCAATGACACCATCACCATCAACAAGGGTACTTTCGACATCAGCTCCGGCGATGACGGCATCCACGCCGACACCACGCTGAACATCAACGACGGCACCATCAACATCACCAAGAGCTACGAAGGTCTGGAAGCCTCCAACATCACCATCAACGGCGGCACCTCCAAGGTGGTGGCCAGCGACGACGGCATCAACGTGGCCGGCGGGGACGGCTCCAGCACCAGCACGGACCGGGCCCAGTCCAGCAGCTTCAGCAGCACCAGTGAAAACAACCTGCTGACCATTAACGGCGGCACGGTGACTGTGGACGCTGGCGGGGACGGCCTGGACGCCAACGGCTCCATCAAGATGACCGGCGGCACGGTATTGGTCGACGGACCCACGGACGACGGCAACGCGGCTCTGGATTACGACGGCACCTGCGACATCACCGGCGGCACCCTGGTGGCGGTAGGCAGCTCGGGCATGGCCCTGGCACCATCCACCAGCTCTACCCAAGGGGCCATCTGCATGACCTTCAGCTCCACCCAAAGCGCGGGCACGGTGGTCAACCTGTCCGACAGCTCCGGCAAGAACATCCTGAGCTACACGCCGACCAAGAGCTTCAGCAGCATCGTCATCAGCTCCTCCAGCATCGCCAAAGGCAGCAGCTACGTGTTGTCCACCGGCGGCAGTGACACCGGCACCAAGACCGGCAATGTGATCACCGGCGGCACCTACTCCGGCGGCACCAAGGTGGTCAGCTTTACCCAGAGCGACACGGTCACCGGCCTCAATGAATCCGGCGTGACCAGCCTGCCCACCGGAATGGGCGGCGGCATGGGCGGCCAGAGCGGCGGCGCTTCCGGCGGACCGGGGAACAGACAGTAAGGATTCACAGAAAAAAATAAATGATTGATTCAAGGGGGACGCGAAAAATGCGTCCCCCTTTTTCGTCTTTTTGATTCCTCTTTTTGAATAAATAAATGGTTTCTGAATATTTCAAATGGAAATTTAATATAACGGTGGAATTCTGCTATAATAAAATATAACAAAAAGAATCACGCTGGAATTGGAAGGGGGAAGCGGCATGGCGGAAAAGAAACCTGAAAACGCGGAAAAAATTTTGGAAAGCAACCGGAACCTGCGTTACCGGGTTACGGCCAAGGGGGTGCTGGTGGGGGTGGCGGCCGGCCTGGTGGCGGTGGCCTACCGCTTTGCCATGGACTGGTCCCTGTCCATGCACACCTTCATCCAGAACGCGGCGGATGAGCACTGGTGGATGATACCGCTGTTCTTTTTATTCCTCCTGGCCATGGCCCTGGTGGTCATCGCCATCATCAAGTGGGAGCCCTACATCGCGGGATCGGGGATCCCCCAGGTAGAGGGAGAGCTCAAGGGCTATTTCGACATGCCCTGGTGGAAGGTCATCGTGGGCAAGCTCTTCGGCAGCCTGCTGTGCATCATCGGCGGACTGTCCCTGGGGCGGGAAGGCCCGTCGGTGCAGCTCGGCGCCATGGCGGGCAAGGGCTATTCCCGGCTGCGGGGCTTCAACAACCTGGAGGAACGCTACCTGATCACCTGCGGGGCCAGCGCCGGCCTGTCCGCTGCCTTTAACTGCCCCCTGTCCGGGGTCATGTTCGTGCTGGAGGAGGTCCACCGGGATTACTCCCTGACCATTTTATTTTCCGCCCTGACCTCCGCCGTGGTGGCGGACTTCATTTCCAAGCTGGCCTTCGGCATGAACCCGGTGTTCCACATCCCGGTGCAGAGCAACCTGCCCCTGTCCAGCTACTGGATGGTGCTGCTTCTGGGTATCTTCACGGGGCTCACCGGCGCCCTGTTCAACAAATCCATGGAAATCACCCAGAAAGCCTACGACAAGCTGACCATCCTGCCGGCCCGTTTCCGCCCGGTCGTTCCTTTTTTGCTGGCGGGGGCCCTGGGCTTTTACCTGCCCCAGGTCCTGGGAGACGGGCACCTGATGCTCAGTGCCCTGAGCGCGGGCCAGCTGACCTTTAAAATGATCTGCGTGCTCTTCATCGTGAAATTCCTGTTCTCCATGGTGTGCTTCACGTCCACCGCGCCGGGGGGCTCCCTGGCGCCGATGATGGTGCTGGGCGCCTTTGTGGGCGGGATTTACGGCCACGGCCTGGTCCTGGTTTCGGGGATGGATCCGATTTACATCAACAACTTCCTCATCCTGGCCATGGCGGGTTATTTCGCCGCCATCGTCCGGGCGCCGCTGACGGGCATCATCCTGGCCTGTGAGCTGACGGGAAGCCTGGACCATCTGATCTCCCTGGGCATGGTGGTGCTGGTGGCGGAAATCATTTCCGGGCTGATCCACACCGATCCCCTTTACGACACGCTGCTGGAGGGCCTGCTCAAGAAGCAGGGGCGCCAGCCGGTGAAGGAAGAGGCGGAGGACGCCAAGACGTTGGTGGCCATGACAGTGAGCGAAGGGGCCATCCTGGACGGCTCCAGGGTATCGGAAATATACTGGCCCGAGGGCTGCCTGGTGGTGAGCCTGGACCGGGGCGGCCACGAGTTTATCCCCCACGGGGAGACGATGTTCCGCGCCGGGGACCGGATCACGGTCATCAGTAATTACGCCAACCTGGTGGTGGTGAAGAAGGACCTCAATGAGATGTGCAGCGAGCGCAGCGGATCGATGTACCGCGAGTATTTGAAAAAAAGAGAAGGAAATGGACAGGATGGCGCTTGACGGCCCATCCTGTTTTGTGTTATTATAAATTACTGCAAAAAGAAAAAAGTTCTTTGAAATTTTCAAAAAACTTTTTTTTAAACAATTTAAGCTTTTTTGTCACTAAAAAGGTTCGGATGGAGCGCGGATCCGCTGATCAAAGGCGGATTGAACGGTTTGGACGGGATGCGTTCTTTTGGCTGATTAAAGGCCGGAAATTCATCGGAGCCTTTATTTTTTCATGTCCACAACCCGGAAGCAAAGGGATTCGTTCCCATTTTGATGCTCTTATTATAGCATAAAAGCAGCCGGAAGGGAAGGGTGGGCGCAAATTCTTTGTAAGGAGTGAGACGCACATGGTACAAGTACATCCTGTAAAAGAAGGATTGCGGACCAGACAGAGTTTTTCCAAAATCAAAGAAGTTTTGGAAATGCCGAACTTGCTGGAAGTCCAGTTGGATTCTTACAAGTGGTTCCTGGAAAAGGGGCTGCAGGAGGTTTTCGACGACATTCATGAAATTTCGGATTACACGGGGAACCTGGTCCTTCAGTTCGTCGATTACGCCCTGGAAGGCGACCCCAAGTATACCATTGAAGAATGTAAGGAAAGGGATCAGACCTATTTCCAGCCCTTGAAGGTCCGGGTCCGTCTGATCAATAAGGAAAAGAACGAGGTCAAGGAACAGAAGGTCTACATGGCGGACCTTCACAAGATGACGGATACGGGCACCTTCATCGTCAATGGGGCGGAACGTGTCATCGTCAGCCAGCTCGTCCGGTCACCCGGGGCGTACTACACCCTGACCCGGGATAAGCTGGGCAAGAAGCTGTACTCCTCCCAGGTCATCCCCAACCGCGGGGCCTGGCTGGAATACGAATCGGACTCCAACGATCTGCTCCACGTGAAGATCGACCGGACCCGAAAACTCCCCCTGACCTCCCTGCTCCGGGCCTTCGGTCTGGGCAGCGACGTGGAAATCCTGGAGCTCTTCGGTGAAGACCCCCGTCTGCTGGAAACCCTGAAGAAGGACGAAGCCAACGGGACCACCTCCCAGGAAGAAGGCCTGCTGGAAATCTACCGCCGCCTGCGTCCCGGTGAACCCCCGACGGTGGACAGCGCCCAGTCCCTGCTGACCTCCATGTTCTTCGACGACCGCCGCTACGACCTGGCGCGGGTGGGCCGCTACAAATACAACAAGAAGCTCGCCCTGGCCACCCGTCTGACGGGCCAGGTCTCCACCAACGACATCATCGACCCGGAAACCGGGGAAGTGCTGGTGGAAGCCGGTCAGAAGATTTCCCGGGAAATGGCCTGGGACATCCAGAACGCCGGCATCAACGTCGTGGAAGTCAACTGCCAGTACAATGGGGAAGACGCCGTCTTCCGCGTCATCGGCAACGGCTTCGTGGACATGAAGGCCCAGGACATCCCCTTTGACATCTCCGACATCGAATTCAAGGAAATGGTCTTTAAAGGCGCCCTGGACGATATTTTAAATGACGACGAGCTGACGGACGATGAAAAGCACGATGCCCTGAAGCACAACATGGACAAGCTGATCCCCAAGCACATCCTCCAGGAGGATCTGTTCGCCACCGTGTCCTACTTCCTGGGTCTGGAATACGGCATCGGCATGACCGATGACATCGACCACTTGGGCAACCGCCGCCTGCGCAGCGTCGGCGAGCTGCTCCAGAACCAGTTCCGCATCGGCCTGTCCCGGATGGAACGGGTGGTGCGTGAACGGATGAGCGTCCAGGACGATGAAATCCTGACGCCCCAGAGCCTGATCAACACCCGTCCGGTCAACGCGGCCCTGAAGGAATTCTTCGGGAGTTCCCAGCTGTCCCAGTTCATGGACCAGAACAACCCCCTGTCCGAGCTGACCCACAAGCGCCGTCTGTCGGCCCTGGGCCCCGGCGGTTTGTCCCGTGAACGGGCCGGATTCGAAGTCCGCGACGTCCACCACAGCCACTACGGCCGGATGTGCCCCATCGAAACCCCTGAAGGTCCCAACATCGGCCTCATCGGTTCCCTGGCCACCTACGCCCGGGTCAACGAGTACGGCTTCATCGAAGCCCCCTACCGCAAGGTCATCGACGGCGTGGCGACGGACGAGGTCCATTACATCGCCGCCGACGAAGAAGGGGAATATACCATCGCCCAGGCCAATGAACCCCTGGACGAAAACGGCCATTTCATCAACAAGCACATCACCGGCCGTGCGGGGCTGACCCGTGAATTCGTCATGGTCGAACCGGAAGAAGTGGACTACATGGATATCTCGCCGCGGCAGGTCGTTTCTGTGGCCACCGCGCTGATTCCCTTCCTGGAAAACGATGATGCCAACCGGGCCCTCATGGGCGCCAACATGCAGCGTCAGGCCGTGCCCCTGCTCATCCCCAAGGCTCCCGTCGTGGGAACCGGGATGGAAGCCAAGGCGGCCCGGGACTCCGGCGTCTGCGCCATCGCCAAGAAGGCCGGGACGATCATTTACGTTTCTGCTGACACCATCCGCATCCGCTGCGACGAAGACGGCAGCGTGGAACAGCACAAGCTCCAGAAATTCAAACGGAGCAACCAGGGCAACTGCATGGACCAGCGTCCGCTGGTGGACAAGGGCCAGCACGTGGAAGCCGGGGAAATCATCGCCGACGGTCCCGCCACCGAAATGGGTGAGCTGGCCCTGGGACGCAACGCCCTCATCGGCTTCATGACCTGGGAAGGCTACAATTACGAAGATGCCGTCCTCCTCAACGAAAATCTGCTGAAGGAAGACAAATATACCTCCATCCACATCACGGAATTCGAATGTGAAGCCCGTGAAACCAAGCTGGGGCCGGAAGAAATCACCCGGGATATCCCCAATGTGGGGGAAGACGCCCTGAAGAACCTGGACGAAAACGGGATTATCTACGTGGGGGCGGAAGTCAAGTCCGAAGACATCCTGGTCGGGAAGGTGACCCCCAAGGGCGAAACCGACCTGTCGCCGGAAGAAAAGCTCCTGCGGGCCATCTTCGGTGAAAAGGCCCGGGAAATCCGGGATACGTCCCTCAAGGTGCCCCACGGTGAAGCCGGTATCGTCGTCGATGTCAAGACCTTCTCCCGGGCCAACAAGGACGAGGACCTGAAGCCCGGCGTCAACACCATGGTCCGGATCTACATCGCCACCAAGCGGAAGATTTCCGTTGGGGATAAGATGGCCGGCCGTCACGGGAACAAGGGGGTTATCTCCCGGATCCTGCCCCAGGAAGATATGCCCTTCCTGCCAGACGGCACGCCGCTGGATATCTGCCTGAACCCTTTGGGCGTGCCCTCCCGTATGAACATCGGGCAGGTGCTGGAAGTCCATCTGGGCATGGCCCTGAAGGAACTGGGATGGCACATCGCCACGCCGGTCTTCGACCCCGCCAATGAAGAAGATATCGCCGAGCTCCTGGAAAAGGCCGGACTGCCCAAGGACGGCAAGATCCAGCTTTACGACGGCCGTACCGGGGAACCCTTTGACAGCCGGGTTACCGTCGGCTACATGTATTACCTCAAGCTCCATCACCTGGTTGATGACAAGATGCACGCCCGTTCCACGGGCCCCTACTCCCTGGTCACCCAGCAGCCTTTGGGCGGGAAAGCCCAGTTCGGCGGACAGCGCTTCGGTGAAATGGAAGTCTGGGCCCTGGAAGCCTACGGCGCCGCCCACACCCTCCAGGAAATCCAGACCATCAAATCCGATGATGTGGTGGGCCGCGTGAAAGCTTACGAAGCCATCGTCAAGGGAGAAAACATTCCCAAGCCGGGCATTCCGGAAGCCTTCAAGGTCCTCATCAAGGAATTCCAGAGTCTGGCCCTGGACGTGAACATCTACACCGAAGAGGGCAAGGTTGAAATCCTGGATATGGACCGGGCGGAAGAAGCCATGGACGACGTCAAGTGGGAAGAAGACCGCAAGAAGGACGAAAAGGACCGTGACGACGACCACGAACACAAACTGGATATCGAAGACAGCTACCCGGATGACGACGAGGAAGACGATGACGACGACGATCTGGATCTGATGGACGATGACGACGCCATGGATGAATCGGTCAGCGACCTGCTGGCATCGGAGGGGGGCAAACCCACGGAAGATGATTATTCCGACGAAGAAATGTTCTCCATCATCGACGGCGAAGAAATCGACAGCTTCGACGACGATCCGCTGTTATAGGCATTGGGAAGGAGTAAGCAATGTTTAATCCTGAAAACTTCAATTTTAAATCCCTTCAAATCGGACTGGCCTCCCCGGAAAAGATCCGCGAATGGTCCCGGGGGGAAGTCAAGAAACCTGAAACCATCAACTACAGGACATTGAAGCCCGAAAAGGAAGGGCTGTTCTGTGAAAAAATATTCGGACCGACCAAGGACTGGGAATGTAACTGCGGCAAGTACAAGCGCATCCGCCACAAGGGGATCGTCTGTGAAAACTGCGGCGTGGAAGTCACCCGCTCCAAGGTCCGCCGTGAACGGATGGGCCACATCGAGCTGGCCAGCCCCGTGTCCCACATCTGGTACTTCAAGGGCATCCCCAGCCGCATGGGCCTGATCCTGGAAATGTCCCCCCGCAACCTGGAACGGATCATCTACTTTGCCGCCTACGTGGTGACGGATCCCGGGGACAGCCCCCTGGCCTACAAGCAGGTCCTGTCCGAAAGTGAATACCGGGAAGCCCGGGAACAGTACGGACAGAGCTTCAAAGCCGGCATCGGCGCCGAAGCCGTCCAGGAGCTGCTCAAGATGGTGGATCTGGACCAGGATGCCGCCGTATTGAAGGAAGAGCTGAAGGAAAGCTCCGGCCAGAAGAAGATCCGGGTGGCCCGCCACCTGGAAGCCGTGGAAGCCTTCCGCCAGTCCCACAACAAGCCGGAATGGATGATCCTGGAAGCCATCCCCGTCATCCCGCCGGAACTGCGGCCCATGGTCCAGCTCGACGGCGGCCGCTTTGCCACCTCGGACCTCAACGACCTGTACCGCCGGGTCATCAACCGGAACAACCGGCTGACCAAGCTGCTGGAGCTGGACGCCCCGGACATCATCGTCCAGAATGAAAAGCGCATGCTCCAGGAAGCGGTGGATGCCCTCATCGACAACGGCCGCCGCGGCCGTGCGGTCACAGGCCCCGGCAACCGTCCCTTTAAATCCCTGTCGGATATGCTTAAGGGGAAACAGGGCCGTTTCCGTCAGAACCTGCTGGGCAAGCGCGTGGACTACTCCGGCCGTTCGGTTATCGTCGTCGGCCCGGAACTCAAGATGTACCAGTGCGGCCTGCCCAAGGAAATGGCCATCGAGCTGTTCAAGCCCTTCGTCATGCACGAGCTGGTGTCCAGACAGCTGAGCCAGAATATCAAGAGTGCCAAGAAGATGGTGGAAAAACTGGACCCCATCGTCTGGGACGTTTTGGAAGATGTGATCCACGAACATCCGGTGCTGCTTAACCGCGCCCCCACCCTCCACCGTCTGGGAATCCAGGCCTTTGAGCCGATCCTGGTGGAAGGCCGGGCCATCAAGCTCCACCCCCTGGCCTGTACGGCGTACAACGCCGACTTCGACGGCGACCAGATGGCCGTCCACGTGCCGCTGTCAGTGGAAGCCCAGGCGGAAGCCCGCTTCCTGATGATGGCCTGCAACAATATTTTAAAACCTCAGGACGGGACCCCCGTCGTCGTGCCGACCCAGGATATGATCCTCGGCAGCTACTACTTGACCCTGGAAGAAGAAGGGGTCAAGGGCGAAGGCAGCGTCTTCTGCGACGAAGACGAAATGGAAATGGCCTACTTCAATAAGACGGTCAACCTCCATGCCCGGGTCAAGGTCCGGGAAAAACGGACCATCGACGGCGTGGAATACACCCGCCTGATGGAAAGCACCGTGGGCCGCTTCCTGTTCAACCAGGTCCTGCCCCAGAACATGGGCTTCGTCCCCCGGGAAACCGTGGAAGACTACTTCAAGCTGGAAGTGGACCAGCAGGTGGACAAGAGCGTCCTCAAGGAAATCGTGGACAAGTGCTTCAAGAAGCACGGCCCGACCATGACCTCGGAAGTGCTGGATGAAATCAAGCGCCTGGGCTACAAATTCTCCACCCTGTCCGCCATCACCGTCGGCGTGTCCGACATGCAGGTGCCTGGCAACAAGGAAGAAATCCTGGAAAAGGCCGACGAAAAGGTCGAAGAAAACCACCGGCTGTTCCGCCGCGGTCTGATTTCCGAAGAAGAACGGTACGAACACGTGGTGGACATCTGGAACAAGGCGACGGACGATGTGACCAACGCCCTGCTGGATCACCTGGACCGCCTGAACCCCATCAACATGATGGCCGACTCCGGTGCCCGTGGTTCCAGAAACCAGATCCGCCAGCTGGCCGGCATGCGCGGTCTGATGACCAACACCACCGGCCGCGTCATCGAACTGCCAATCCGCTCCAACTTCCGTGAAGGTCTGGACGTTTTGGAATTCTTCTCCTCCACCCACGGCGCCCGGAAAGGGCTGGCCGATACGGCCCTGCGGACCGCCGACTCGGGTTACCTGACCCGTCGTCTGGTGGACGTCAGCCAGGACGTCATCGTCCGGGAGGATGATTGTGGAACGCCTTACGGCTATGAAGTCCACGCATTAAAAGAAAACAACGAGCTCATCGAAGGGCTGGCCGAACGGGTCGCCGGTCGTTTCGCCTTTGAAGATGTGATTGATCCCAACACCGGCGAGGTGCTGGTGGCCAAGGACGAAATCATCTCCAGCGAAGTGGCCAAGAAGATCCAGGCCTGCGGCCTCGAAAGCGTCAATATCCGTGCGGTGTTCAACTGCCAGGCCAAACACGGCGTGTGCAAGAAGTGCTACGGTGTGGACATGACCACCTGGAAGCCGGTGGAAATCGGCGAAGCGGTGGGAACCATCGCCGCCCAGTCCATCGGGGAACCGGGGACCCAGCTGACCATGCGTACCTTCCATACCGGCGGTGTCGCGTCGGCGGACGATATCACCCAGGGGCTCCCCCGTGTCGAGGAACTTTTTGAAGCCCGTAAGCCCAAGGGCCAGGCCATCATCACAGAAATCGCCGGCCGGGTGGAAATTTCCGAAGGCAAGAAGACCGAAGCCATCGTCATTGAAGAAACCGGCGCCTCCAAGAATTACCTGATCCCCTATGGCTCCCGCCTGAAGGTCCACGAAGGGGACGAAGTGCTGGCCGGACAGCCCCTGACGGAAGGGTCCATCAACCCCAACGACATCCTGGCCATCCAGGGTGTGGAAGCGGTGCAGGAATACCTGCTGTCCGAAGTCCAGAAGGTTTACCGCCTCCAGGGCGTGCACATCAGCGACAAGCACATCGAAGTCATCATCCGCCAGATGCTTAGGAAGGTCAAGATTGAAGACGCCGGGGACACGGATCTGGTGACCGGCTCCGTCATGGATATCTTCCACGTCAAGGAAGCCAACGACAAGGTCATGGATCTGGGGCTCCAGCCGGCGGAAATCTCCCGGGATCTCCTGGGAATCACCAAGGCCGCCCTGGCCACCGACTCCTTCCTGTCGGCAGCGTCCTTCCAGGAAACCACGCGGGTCCTCACCGACGCGGCCATCAAGGCCAAGATGGACCCCCTCATGGGTCTGAAGGAAAATGTCATCATCGGCCAGCTCATCCCCGCCGGAACCGGCGTGGAACGCTACAAGGACGTGGGACTGGAATACGAAGAGGAAGAACTGGATTCCTTTGATGAAGATCTGGATGATATCACGGAAAATGCCGTCATCGACGACTTCGTCGGGGAAGAAGCGCCGGACCTGGAAGTTTACATGGACGACGAAAATGTCATGGCCAAGGCCGTGGAGGAAGAACGGAAGAACATTGAAGAGGACAAGGAGCTTTCCGCGGCCTTCGACATGTTCGACATGGACTTCCTGAACAGCGACGAGGCCGAAGCGCTGGGGGATGTCATTGCCGACGAGCCGCCGGCAGCACCGGCACCGGAAGAACCCGCTGAAGAACCGGCACCGGAAGACGGCGGGGACGACAGCGATATCCTCGGATAAAAAGGGCTTGACAAATATCGTCCAAAAGGATATAGTAGACAAGTATGCTCTGGGATTATTCAGAGGACCAAAGGAGGACCTGATGAATGATTTTAAAGCGATTCCCAAGGTGATCGGCACCAAGCAGACCCTGAAACAGGTGGCCCACGGCAAAGCCCGGAAGGTCGTCCTGGCCATGGACGCGGATGAGCCGATCAAAAAAGAAGTACTGGAAGCATGCCGGAAGGCGGATATACCCGTCTATTCGGTGAAAAGCAAGCACGACCTGGGAAAGAGCTGCGGGATCGAACGTCCCGCGGCGGTGGTCACGCTGCTTAAAGAAGATTGACCGTCCCGGGGCGCCGGCTTCAGCCGGATGCCCCAGGATTGCTCATAAAAAATATTGAAAGAGGAGGTGCAGCACTGAATGCCTACCATTAATCAGCTTGTTAAGCAAGGAAGAAAGACTGCGGAACTGAAGACCAAAACCCCAGCTCTGAAACAAAACCCTCAAAAACGTGGTGTTTGTACGGCGGTTAGAACATCAACCCCGAAGAAACCTAACTCGGCTTTGAGAAAGATTGCCAGGGTCAAATTGGTCAACGGCATGGAAGTAACAGCATACATTCCGGGTATCGGTCACAACCTGCAGGAACATAGTATCGTTCTTGTCAAGGGCGGCCGTGTCAAGGACTTACCTGGTGTGCGTTACAAGATCATCCGTGGCGCTCTCGATACCGCAGGCGTCGAAGACCGTAGACAAGCTCGATCCAAATACGGGGCCAAAAAGCCCAAGAAGTAGTGCATCGTCGTGCTGATGCCTGCCGTGCTAACGGCGGCAACGCGCGGCGATTGCGCGCGTCACACAGTTGATATACGATAGCACAACGATTAGGGATCCGTCGTGATCCTGATTTGATCGAGTACCGATGAAAATCAACCGAAAGGTTCAAAATTCGTTAAGGAGGGAAGCAAGTGCCTAGAAAAGGACCAGTTCCAAAAAGAGAAGTACTGCCCGATCCGATTTACGGCGATGTGGTGGTGACCAAGCTCATTAACAACATCATGCTGGACGGAAAACGAGGTGTCGCACAACGCATTGTGTACGGCGCTTTCAACAAGGTGCAGGATAAGACCGGTAAGGATGCGCTCGAAGCATTCCAGGAAGCTATGAACAACGTCACTCCCGTGTTGGAAGTCAAGGCGAGACGTGTCGGTGGTGCCACTTACCAGGTGCCAATCGAAATCCGTGCGGACCGTAAGCAAGCCCTGGCTCTCAGATGGCTTGTGGGATTCGCCCGCAAACGCTCCGAAAAAACCATGACCGACCGTCTGGCCGGAGAAATCATGGATGCCTGCAACAATTCAGGCGGAGCCGTCAAGAAGAAAGAAGATACCCATGCGATGGCTGAAGCCAATAAGGCTTTTGCCCATTTCAGATGGTAGCAGCGACGCTGCATTGATACTAAGGAGTAATTTGTGCCTAGAGAATATAGTTTAAAAAATACACGGAATATCGGCATCATGGCCCATATCGACGCGGGTAAGACCACGACGACCGAAAGAATCCTTTACTATTCCGGTAAGATCCACAAGATCGGTGAAACCCACGATGGGGCTTCACAGATGGACTGGATGGAACAGGAACAGGAAAGAGGGATCACCATCACTTCCGCTGCGACCACATGCTATTGGAAGGGGAATCGCGTCAACATCATCGATACCCCGGGGCACGTGGACTTCACCGTGGAAGTTGAACGTTCCCTGAGGGTTCTGGACGGTTCTGTTGCGGTGTTCTGCGCCAAGGGCGGGGTTGAACCCCAGTCCGAAACCGTATGGCGTCAGGCTGACCAGTATCACGTTCCCCGGATGGCGTACATCAACAAGATGGACATCACCGGTGCGGACTTTTATCATGCCGTTGACATGATCAGGGACCGTCTGGGCGCCCACCCGGTATGCATCCAATTGCCTATCGGCAAGGAAGACACCTTCATCGGAATCATCGACCTGATCACCATGAAGGCAGAAATTTACAAGGATGACATCGGTGAAGAAATTGAAATCACCGATATTCCCGAAGATATGAAGGCGGAAGCCGAAGAATATCGGGATAAGATGCTTGAAGAGCTGTCAGAAATCGACGACAGCCTGATGGAAAAATACCTGGAAGGTGAAGAAATCTCCCAGGAAGAAATCAAAGCAGCCATCCGTAAAGGAACCTGCGAAGTCAAGATGGTCGCTGTCACCTGCGGTTCTTCCTACAAGAACAAGGGTGTCCAGATGATGATGGACGCCGTGGTGGACTACATGCCGTCACCGCTGGATGTTCCCGCCATCAAGGGGACCAATCCGGATACGGAAGAAGAAGAAATCCGTGACGCATCGGATGAAGCGCCGTTCTCCGCCCTGGCCTTCAAGATCATGACGGACCCCTACGTGGGGAAACTGGCCTTCATGCGCGTGTACTCCGGCTCTGCGGAAACCGGTTCTTACATCATGAACTCATCCAAGGGCAAACGGGAACGTTTTGGCCGGATCCTGCTCATGCATGCCAACCACCGGACTGAGCTGACCGAAGTTTACACCGGGGACATCGTCGCCGCCGTGGGTCTGAAGAATACATCCACCGGGGATACCCTGTGTGATCCCGATCATCCCATCGTGCTGGAATCCATGGTCTTCCCGGAACCCGTTATCGATGTGGCCATCGAACCCAAGACCAAGGCTGGTCAGGAAAAGATGACCGTCGCCCTGCAGAAATTGTCAGAAGAAGACCCGACCTTCCGGGCCCACACCGACGAAGAAACCGGACAGACCATCATCTCCGGTATGGGCGAGCTCCATCTGGACATCATCATCGACCGGATGCTCCGTGAATTCAAGGTGGAAGCCAACATCGGGCAGCCCCAGGTTGCTTACAAGGAAGCCATCACCCAGAAAGTGGACGCTGAAGGGAAATTCGCCCGTCAGTCAGGGGGCCGCGGCCAGTACGGTCACTGCCTCATCACCCTGGAACCCCTGGAAGCGGGTTCAGGCTTTGTCTTTGAAAACAAGGTCGTGGGTGGTTCCGTTCCGAAAGAATACATCGCCCCCATCCAACAGGGGATTGAAGAAGCCATGCAGAATGGCGTTCTGGCCGGTTATCCGGTCATCGACGTGAAAGCCACCGTCTACGACGGTTCTTATCACGAAGTCGACTCCTCGGAAATGGCCTTTAAGGTCGCCGGGTCCATGGCCTTTAAAAATGGGATGCGCAAAGCCGCTCCTGTCATCATGGAACCCATGTTCGACCTGGAAGTCGTCATTCCCGAAGAATACATGGGCGACGTTATGGGGGATATCAACTCCCGCCGTGGCCGTGTGGAAGGCATGGAAGTCCGTGCGGGCTCCCAGGTCATCAAGGGCATCGTGCCCCTGTCAGAAATGTTTGGTTACGCCACCTCCCTGCGAAGCAAGACCCAGGGCCGCGGCCTCTACACCATGCAGTTCTCCCACTACGAACCCGTACCCAAGAGCATCGCTGATGAAATCATCGACGGTAAGAAATAGCCATCGCGGTAGCCTTTGACGGAGCCGTAAGGCGACAGGCAAAGGCTCAGGGCACCGTTCATGAAGGCGCGTAAGCGCCTTCATGAACGGTGCCCGGTACCCGATGGTTCGCAAAATCCGACGTTTTTTTCCATGAAAATGGAATAAAAAAAAACGGAGGATTCTGTGTTCCTTATTAATTGAAAATATACAAATTAATACGCAACGAAAGGAATTAAAATAAAATGGCAAAAGAAAAATTCGAAAGAAATAAACCCCATGTTAACATCGGGACCATCGGCCACGTTGACCACGGTAAAACGACCCTGACAGCGGCCATCACCCTGGTGCTGAGCAAACGTCAAGGAAACGGCGAATACGTCGCTTTCGAAAACATCGATAAAGCGCCGGAAGAACGTGAACGTG